>Ga0187855_10000373_pt1 | contig 40288 bp, 37 predicted proteins | sample June2016WEW_8_10_2_FD_132969 | JGI IMG/M metagenome (GOLD analysis project Ga0187855, IMG submission 132969) | Peatland microbial communities from SPRUCE experiment site at the Marcell Experimental Forest, Minnesota, USA - June2016WEW_8_10 | ecosystem: Environmental > Terrestrial > Soil >... | reverse complement strand
GAGCAATTCGATTTCCCACTGATCAGCGTACCCCGCAAGTGTTCCGCCGTCGCCGGTAGGGTCCGAGCCAGCAAGCAGAAGGCCGCCGGCGGCGACAAAGTCGCGCTCAAACTGCATTTCTTTGGGCATCAGGTGATGCATAACAATTTTCGGCAGGACGAACGCTCGTAGAATTCTGTATATGAGAGCGCTCTTGAAGCAAAGCGCGCGCATCTCGCGGTCCTCAAGGGCAGACATGGGCTGCGCGTCGTCGGTGACATCGGCGAAGACGGCCATCGTCGAGGTAATTGCAACATGCCGCTCCACGAGATGATGAATCATCCGCTGCACTTCTGGGCTTTCGATGTCCAGGCGATCGTCGATATCTTTTCCAGCAGCGCGATCCGGAGGGCAAATTCCAGGCTGTTTCGCGGGGAAAAATTCCGTATCGACTCCGATGCCGTGCTCAAGACCATCGATCCCCATGTCGGCCGCTTCCGTGAATCCCACGGAGCACAAATGCCCAGTAATTTTTAGGCTCTTACTATGCGCTTCGTCGATGGCGGCTTTGAGTTCTTCCGGAGTCAGATGTATGTACGCTTTGAAAGAAGTCATGCCTTCGGCGGCGCCCTCGTCAACCGCGCGACGTGCTTCGTCCGGACCGGAAATCGCGTGCATCTGCGAAAAAGTGAGCGGGTTCGATTCCAGGTATGGCGCAGTCAAAAACATGTCCGGCCCGGGGCGCTGGCCAGAGTCGATGGCGCTCTTGATCGCGAGGTCGGCTTGCGGAAACATGCTTCCGGTCGTACGCAAGGTGGTCACGCCCGCGGCGAGATACATCAGTGGAAACGAAACAGGCTGCTCGACGACCAGAATCTTCTTTGGCGTGCTATCAGGCGATATGGTGAAGAGATGTTCGTGAAGCATCACGAGGCCGGGAAAGACGGTTTTGCCAGAAAGATCGATGACCCGCGCATTCGGCGGTACTGAAACGGAAGACGATGGTCCGAAGTCGGCGATCGTTCCGTTGTTCAGGACCAGGGTCTGATCGTCCTCCGCCGAAGACGCGGTGCCATCAATCACGCGCGCATGTGTCAGGGCAATCAAGGGCGCATCCTCTACGATAAAAGCCGATGGCGGTTGTAGCGCACTCCTCAGATGGTAAGCACGCGATACGCGCATTTCGACCCACCCCAGCACAAGAACTAGAATCACGAAGAGGCAGCCGCGGAAAATCCACTTCCAAAATGTACGAAATACACTCATCGGCGGCCCCTCCTTGCTAGGCATTCAATTATTATTTTCTTCCACGCTCGCAACCCTTACATCACAGCCAATCTTACCGGCAACAGCGGCTTGTATTGTCTCCCGTCCCAGCTTGCTCGTTGCAACCTCGTCGAAAAGGCGACTGCTTCGAGAATTCCTTATTTGTGCCTCTGGCGGCTGGGCAGGTTCGAGGAAGCCGAGAATATTTCTAAGCGTGTGCTGTGGCTAAATCCTTCCGATAACCAAGGCGTGCGATTTCTGATCAATGACGTCCAAGCTGGCGTGGCATGGCCGAGCGGCCGCACCGAAAGAGAATAGCGCGCACCTGCCGTTAACACGCTAAGCTCCAGAGTGCCATCGAGGATCTCAATTTCCGCAATCCGATCATCCACAGCCCACAACCTGGGGTGTAAAACTGCCTACATTTGGTCCGGTCACGCGAGTGATCAAGCTTGACATCATGATGTCTGCTTTGCGATCATCAATGTGTGCGAACCACTCTTTCACTTGATGAGGATGTCGCCAAGCTGCTTCGCCGCGAGATTCGCCGATCTGGCGCTTCCCTGAAGGCGGCGGTGAACCACTTTCTTCGGCTGGGTTTGATGGTCTCCGGGAAGCCGGATCGAAAGCAGTTCTCGGTTCATCCAAGGGCATTGGGTTTGCCTCCGGGGTTGAGCTACGACAACGTGGAGGACTTGATCGAGGCGATAGAAGGTACAACGCACAAGTGATTGTCCTCGACGCAAATATACTTTTATACGCGTACGACACGAGTTCGGAGCATCATGCTAAGGCGCGTGCTTGGATTGAGCAGATTTTCTCTAGCGGAGTACCGATCGGATTGCCTTGGCAAACAGTCGCCGCCTTCCTCAGGGTTGTGACGAACCCAAGGCTTCCTGGCAAGCGATTCACGCCCCAAGAGGCAGCTGAGCTTGTTGATCAATGGCTGGAGCAGCCGAACGTTCGCTTGTTGGCACCTGGCGATCAACATTGGGTCTTGCTGCGTCAACTCTTGCTTGATGGCCAAGCCCGGGGCCCTCTCGTGACAGACGCGCAACTCGCCGCGTTGACGACTGAGTACGGCGGCATTCTACATACCACGGACCGCGACTTCGCGCGGTTCTCCGGATTGCGCTTTACCAATCCGCTGCAATAGGCAGTTCCGTCAAAGTGCGACGCCAAGCCGTGAAGGCATGGTTTCGCTACAACTCTGAATCAAGTTGACGGAACGCGAGGCAGCGCTTTTTTGTTTTTGGGGCCCCAAAACATGCACACCGTGGGATCAGTCAGGCCGTAACATCAACGGTTTAGGTGCAGGACACCCGCCATCCTGTGCATTCCAGGACCACCGTTCCATTCGTCCCAGGACGGCGCCGCCGTTTCAAAGGTTCCTAACCCAGTAGCGATGCCTTCCTCATAAATCCGCCGCACATCGGGCCAATCGGCGGACGACATCTGATCAATCCGAACGCTCAATCGCTTTCCTCATCACTGCGCCTCTGAATTAGACTATAGGACTTTCGAAAACAGGAATGCGCGGTTGTGGAATCCAACTCTAAGGGGGTTGGACGCCTGAGTCAACGAAAGGATGCAGACTATTCCTGCCTGATTCTCTGTGTTTTGGACCGGAAGAAATGCGTTATTTAGGCGCTTGCCACAAAATCAGAATACACTGGATATTCCCTTGACCCTGGAATCGTTCCAACCCTGACGCTACTCAGGTGAAAGCAAACGCTCCAAATCATCGGCCCTTACGTTCTGGAGAGCTGGCCCGCTTGGCGGGCGTCAGTACAGACACGTTGCGCTACTACGAGCGTCGCCAGCTCCTCCCCTTCGTGCCGCGTTCTGCGGCTGGTTATCGCTTGTTCCCGAGTGAAACGGTTGTTCGCGTACAGTTGATTCGCGGTGCACTATCCATCGGATTTTCGGTGAATGAGCTAGCCGATATCTTTCGTGAACGCAATAGTGGAGCCGCCCCCTGTCATCGAGTCCGCAAGCTCGCGGCCGAGAAGCTGATGGCTCTCGAAGTCCGACTTCGTGAGTTGCAGTCCTGCCGGCGCGACTTGCGTGAAACCCTTGGCGAATGGGATCGTCTGCTTGCCAAAACTTCCCACGGCAAAAAGGCGCGATTGTTGGAGACGTTTGCTGCAACTCACCCGAAGAGTCTCACTCGGAGATCTCCTCTTGGATTGCTGACTCGCGGCAAACCAAGACAGGAGAAGCGAGAATGAAAACGATCCTCGGGGTTGTAGTTTGCTTGGCCGTAAGCGTCATAAGTACGGCCGCGCAGCAGACATCCAATGGACACAAACAAGAGACAGAAGCCTCGCCAGCTACCTGTCCGATGCATGATGCGCATTCGCAGATGGATGAGCGCGGTGAAACGGGCATGGGCTTTTCTCAGTCGGCGACGACACACCACTTTTTCTTGAAAGCTGACGGTGGCGTCATTCAGGTTGAAGCAAACGACTCCGCGGATGCTGCAAGTCGGGACGAAATCAGGATGCACCTGAGGCACATCGCGCGAGCATTTCAAAACCGAGATTTCGCAATTCCCATGTTTGTGCATGACACGGTGCCATCGGGTGTGCCAGAAATGAAACGACTTCAGAAAGAGATTAAGTACACGTTTGAAGAGAGTGCAAGTGGGGGACGCGTGGTCATCTCAAGTGCCAACAGAGATGCGGTCGCGGCAATACACAAATTTTTGCGCTTTCAGATCGAAGAACACAAAACCGGCGACACAACGGAAGTCCGTTAGGACGTCGAAATTCATCCGCCCGCGATGGCGCCGACGATGAGGAGTGGTTCGGTTCCCGATACGACCGCGTCGGGCAGTGGGGCGTCGGGCTCCTCATGAGAAAGGTCCTCGCCGCAGGCGAAGAAGCGTAGGAACGGCCGACGCGCCTGCGTGACGTGGTCGCGGATCGTCCCGCTCAGCATTGGGTACCGACTCTCGAGCGCGTCGACGATGGAGCGCTGTGTGACGGGCGCCTGCAGGTCGAGTTCCACTTCGCCGCTGATGCGCGCGAGTCCGCGGAGGTGCGGCGGGAGAACGACGCGAATCATGGCAGCGTCTGGACCTCAACCGAAAGCACGCCTGGAAGATCACGCACAATGGGAGCCCACGTGTCTCCGGCATCGCCGGATGCGTAAACTTGCCCACCGGTGGTGCCGAAATAGACGCCGCATTTATCGAGTGAGTCCACGGCCATGGCGTCGCGGAGTACGTTGACGTAGCAGTTTGTTTGCGGCAGACCTTTGGTGAGCGCCTCCCACTCGTTTCCGCCATTGCGACTGCGGTAGACACGCAGCTTGCCATCCGGAACGAAGTGTTCTCCGTCGCTCTTGATGGGCACGACGTAAATGGTTTCCGGCTCGTGCGCGTGAACATCGATTACGAATCCAAAGTCGCTGGGAAGATTTCCGCTGACTTCCTGCCAGGAGTCCCCGGCGTTTTCACTGCGCATCACGTCCCAATGTTTCTGCATGAACAAGACGCCGGGACGAGCGGGGTGCATGGCTATATGGTGAACGCAGTGGCCGATCTCGGCATTCGGGTCGGGAATGTACGGGGAGTGCAGGCCACGATTGATCGGCCGCCACGTCGTGCCGCCATCGTCCGTACGGAACGCGCCGGCCGCCGAAATGGCGATGAACATTCGCTTCGGGTCCTTCGCATCCAAAATAATCGTGTGCAAACACAAGCCGCCGGCGCCGGGTTGCCACATAGGCCCGGTGCCGTGGCCGCGGAGTCCCGCAACCTCCTGCCAGGTATGAGCGCCATCTGTGGTGCGAAACAATGCGGCGTCTTCTACTCCGGCATAGACATCGTCCGGATCGGTGAGCGACGGTTCGAGGTGCCAGACGCGCTTAAACTCCCAGGGATGCTGTGTGCCGTCGTACCACTGGTGAGTGGTGAGCGGCTTACCAGTGGCGGGAGAAGTGTCATAGACGAATTTATTGCTCTTCCCTGCAGGCGGGGCATCCGGCTTCGGCATCACCTCGCCTCCGGGAGTTTCCCAAGTCTTGCCGCCGTCATTTGAGCGCTGGATCACTTGTCCGAACCAGCCGCTCGACTGCGACGCATACAGGCGATTAGGGTCAACAGGCGAGCCCTTGAGGTGATAGATCTCCCATCCGGCAAAGTGTGGGCCGCTGACATCCCAGTGTTCGCGCTTGCCATCCGCCGTCAGGATGAATGCACCCTTCCGTGTTCCCACCAGCACCCTCACGTTGCTCATCTGTCTCTCTCGCTTGGGCTTCCAGAAATCCTCGCCGTCGAACATCGGTCGTGCAGAGACACCATTTTCCCATACTCGCGGCGCGCAGCGGAATCCAAACAATTCTGGAAGAGTGGCCGCCAACCCCAAGACTAACCCCCACAGACAACAGGCTAACCGCCTAACGTCTGATATTTATTAATCGGATAATGTGGAATCTCGTTGACTCCTCAAGCGTGCGCTTCGAGGAAGTGAAGGTGGATCGGCGACTTAAAGGTACGTCATTACTCTTCAACAACGATCACCCAGTATGAAGTGGTCCCCGTGGGTGCGTGTGGGGGTGCAATTCGCGAAGAAAAAATGCCTCCCAGTTTCTCGGAACCGAGGGCAGAAAATGTTTTTGCGTGTGCATGCCGTCCAGCAACAACAGTTGTGTAGTTACATCTATGGAGTTATAATCTTCATGCATGGTCTGGTTTGAGTGGGACGATGTCAAGGCAAACACGAACGAGCGTAAACATGGCGTTCGTTTCGACGATGCCATGCTGGTTTTTTCCGATCCTTATGCCCTGGTCGAGCAGGACCGAATTGAGGGCGGAGAACTTCGCTGGCAAACCCTCGGTTTAGTTGGAGGCGTTGTGTTGCTGCTTGTGGCACACACGGTCCGCAACGAGGGCGAGGGTGAAGTCATTCGCATCATTTCAGCACGAAAGGCCTCTCGGAAGGAGCGCGTACGTTATGACCAAAATCGTAAGAAAGAGTCTCTCTGACAGCCCGATGACCGCTAGACGCAAGCGTCGCCTGGGAAAGCTCGCTAAGCGGGCCGACAGCGCGATCGACTTTTCCGATATTCCGAAACTTACGGGAAAGTTCTGGGAAAACGCTGTCCGCAATCCGTTCTACCGCCCAGTGAAGAAGCAACTGACACTTCGGCTCGACGCCGACGTGATCTTCTGGCTCCGGCAACATGGCAGGGGCTATCAGACCAGAGCGAATGCTTTGCTCAGGGCTGCTATGTTGCAGGACGTAAACCGAAGAACAAGTTGAAGTGACCGTTCGGCACTGCCTGTTGCCGCGGGTGTTTCATCTACGCCCAAAGAATTCGAGTACCCGAGTAAAACGGGGAAACGATAGGTTCAAATCCTTTCGCAAGCTGACTATAGTAGGCAGCGTCGTATCGCAAATCGTAGCGCAATTAATGAGAGGGTTGCACAGGGGAACTTGAGCCAATTCAACAGCTTAGATTTGGCACTGCCATGGTTCGGGACCAGGAGGTTGATGGTTCAAATCCATTCGCCCCGACCAATTCTTACCTTGTCTCAGGCCGCTCAAGCGGACCCAGTTCATTTTCCACCCTTAGTTCCTACGATTACACCTCACCCGATTCGGAGCCGGGCTCGATGGCCTTCGACGGTAGTTCCGTAACCCAAACCAATGTGCGGACAGCGGATGTTGCGGACAAACTGGAGCGGAATGTTAATCCATTCCTCTTGACGGACCGTAGGCATACACGCGCGGAGCGCGATGCAGGACGGTGTCAATTGCACTACGCAGCGATATGGGGCTATTGCGAGCGTGGCCGATGGCGGATGTTTGGGCGTGCTCCTAACCCATCGTTTACGGAGTCGCGCAATGTGGGTATGACGTGGGTATAATGGTGGCGTTTTCTAGATCATATCAAGGATGTTGCGGATGACTCCCTCCGGGCCGCTGCGAAGTGCCGTAATTGTGCTGTGCCTACTGTTCCTGGTATCGCGACTGGTCTCCTGCACTTCGACGAGCATTCCCCCGACGGGCCCGGCGACCACCGCGAACGACGTAGTGACGTTTCACAACGACATTGCGCGAACGGGACAAATGTTAGGTGAAACCGTCCTGACGCCGACCAATGTCAAAAGCAGTTTCGGTAAGATCGGATTTTTTAACGCCGATGGCAAAGTCGACGCTCAACCACTGTTTCTTTCCAATGTGAATATTCCAAGCCAGGGGATGCATTCGGTAGTCTATGTAACCACGGAACATGCCAGCGTCTATGCCTTTGACGCAGATAGCGGTCAATCCCTGTGGCAGGTCTCGCTGTTGGGAGCGGGAGAAAGCACCAGCGATATCCGAAATTGCGCTGAAGAGATTAATCCGGAAATCGGGATCACGGCGACGCCGGTGATTGATCGCACCGGAGGTCCAAATGGCGCGATTTATGTGGTGGCGATGTCGAAAGACGCTTCAGGGAATTATTTTCAGCGATTGCACGCGTTGGACGTTGCTAGCGGAGCCGAGCTCTTTGGCGGGCCAAAGACTATCACCGCGTCGTATCCAGGAGTAGGCGATTACAGCTCAGGGGGGTTCGTCGTTTTCGATCCAGCACAATACAAAGAACGAGCGGCGCTGCTTCTGCTGAATGGCGTCGTCTACACTACGTGGGCTTCTCATTGCGATCAGCGGCCGTATACCGGCTGGATTATTGGCTTTGACGCCTCCACGCTAAACCAGACCACGGTGCTAAACATCACCCCGAATGGCAACGAAGGTGGGATTTGGATGAGTGGAGGCGGCCCGGCAGCCGACAGTCAGGGCAACATCTACTTGCTCGATGGCAACGGAGTATTCGATACCACGCTCGATGCCAATGGATTTCCAAGCCAGGGCGATTTTGGAAACGCATTTCTCAAACTGTCGATACAAAACGGAACTTTGTCGGTAGCAGATTACTTTGAGATGTCCGAACAGGAACAGGAGAACGACACCGACAAGGACCTCGGTTCGGGAGGAGCCTTGGTGCTGCCAGACCAGACGGACGCTTCGGGAAAGGTCTGGCATCTGGCGGTCGGCGCTGGTAAAGATTCAAACCTTTACGTGGTAGATCGGGATTCCATGGGAAAATTCAATGCCTCGGGGGATGTTATCTTCCAGGAATTGCGTTCATTCTTTCCGGCACGAGTGTTTTCCACGCCCGCATACTTCAACGGCACGGTGTACTACGGCGGCTGGAGCGACCAGATCAAGGCGTATACGCTGAAAAACGGGCAGTTCCAGAGCACGCCGAACAGCGAGACCAGCAATGTGTTCCCTGGTCCCGGGACCACGCCGAGCATTTCCGCCAACGGCACGAACAACGCGATCGTGTGGGCCGTGGAGTACGCCGACACAGCCGCGCTGTACGCCTACGATGCGACGAATCTTTCAAAACAACTTTACAACAGCAATTCGGTCGGACCCGGCGGCAAATTTATTGTTCCCACAATTGCCCATGGCAAGGTCTACGTGGGTACGACCACTGGCGTCGCGGTCTACGGTCTGCGATAGTTAACCTTTCCGGCCATTCCTCGTAGGGTTGAAGACTCTGATTCCATGAGCCTGTAGATGAATCTTTCAAGATCCGGGTTCACGACAATTCTCACCGTTCCGCAAGCATGGCGGTTTGCGGCAGCGCGATTCGTGCTAGCGGTTTGCGCGAGTCTGTTCGGTGGAAGCTGCGTTTGGGCGCAAGATGTGGCCGTTAAACCGATCATGGTGAAAGTCGTTGTGATTGCAGCGTTTGAGCGCGGCGAGGATACCGGCGACGCGCCGGGCGAGTTTCAGTTTTGGGTGGAACGGGAACACCTCGATCAGGTGCTGGAGTTGCCGGCGGGTTATCGCCATCTGCGGCTGAATAAGGATGGCGTGCTGGGGATGGTTACGGGCGTGGCGACGGCGAAGGCGGCTGCTTCGGTGATGGCAGTTGGTTTGGACCCGCGATTCGATTTGTCAAAGGCGTACTGGATTGTAGCGGGGATCGGCGGGGGAGATCCGGCGGACGTGTCGTTGGGTTCGGCCGTGTGGGCAGATCATGTGGTGGATGGCGATTTGGCGTTTGAGATTGACGCGCGGCAGATTCCGGAAAGTTGGCCCACGGGCTATGTGCCGTTGCGCAAAGGGACGCCGTACGAGCAGCCGGTGCGAAACGATCTGGAGGGCGAAGTCTACACGTTGAATACCGAGCTGGTGGGTTGGGCGTTTGGATTGACGCATGACGTGGCGTTGGCGGATTCGGACGATTTGCGAACGTCGCGTGCGAGATTTGCGGGATTCCCGAACGCCGTTAGGCCGCCGTTTGTCACACGAGGTGACACCATGTCGGCGAGCACGTTCTGGCACGGATCGAAGATGGAAGATTGGGCAAACGCGTGGACCAGGTACTACACGGGCGGAAAAGGGAACTACATGGTTGCGGCGATGGAGGACTCCGGAACGTTGCAGGCGCTGACGTTTTTGAGCCACACCCGGCGCGTGGATCTGCAGCGGGTGTTGGTACTGCGGACGGTCAGCAATTACGACCGCGAGCCGCCTGGAACGAGCGCCGCGGACAGTTTGAAGGGCCTGGTCTTCGGGAACTACTCAGCTTACCTACCGGCACTTGAGGCTGCTGAGAGGCTAGGAGATAAAGTGGTGCGCGACATTGTCGAGCATTGGAGCGAGCGGGCCGCCACGATTCCTAAAGCGCAATAGCCCGGCGGCGTAAGAATCTAGCTCCCCGTGCGTCAGCGCACAGGCAGGCTCTGCCACTGGTCCTCGTGTGCTTCGCCGGCGCGCATCAGATGGACAGCTTCGTGCCAGTTTCTGGGCGTCGACCTGCTTCATGACGTGATAAGTGTGGTCCGAGACGAAAAAAGAACAAGCAGGGGATACGAGGCTCTCTGCGGTCAGCCTGTTGCGGTCAAAGCGCTGCCAAGACCTTGGTGTTTCCGCGGCAGAAACGTTCATCTTCCTGTTGGCGCCGGGGTTTGCATGTTTTGTACGTCCCGAGGCAGGTACATCTAGACGTACAACGAACTAGTCAATATAATGCCGCCGCTTTCAGCCAGGGATTTACGCGTTGAGAGCGTTTGAAGCAAGGTTGCCTAAATCCTGTCCCCGTAAGATCAGGGAATTACGCGGCCGCTCGTGGTGAGGCGTGCGGACCCGCGGTGATGGTGTGTCACGCATCCTGAAGCGATCTACGGTGCGTATGATGAAGTTGTAGTGTGTCCGTGCGAGTGAGTGGTGCTTCGCGTGGTTGCATTCGTGAGGGCGTGAAGAAGGCTTGTCAGCACGAGGCACTTGCACATCTGTGTTTCATCTTTTTTAGGACTTTTTCATTCGATGGATGGCGAAGATGGGAACTGTTCGGAGAATCCGCAGGAATAGAGTCTTGCGGGGACTCTCGAAGACAAATAAATCATAAATTTCGATCATAAATCCTGGCGGTTTCCGAATGGGGGAGGAAACATGCCTAAGAAAATAGCGGGGTTCAACCTTGGGTCGGAACTACCAACGATTTATCCTTTCGAGCTATTTGTTTGTTCAATCGATCATCCTGTCCGGCTGCGCATCGAGCGGCTCTCAATTTCTTCAGCCAGCAGGATTTCAGGTGACGCCGAGCGCCGCCCTTGTGGAGGCAGGACAGAGCCTGCAATTTAGCGTAACTGGGGGTAATCCCAGCCTCGCCAACTCCAGGTGGAGGGTGAATGGTATCGCTGGAGGGTCTCCCACCTCCGGGACCATCACGGCATCCGGGCTGTACACGGCGCCCTCATCAACTCCAAGCGGGTCCGTATTGATCACCATGGCCAGTACGGTGTCTGAGGTGACGACGAGTAGTAGCCCGGCGCAGGTCACCGTCTTTTCTCCCCAGAAGTTCGCACCCGGCACGGTCTCGTCCTCGAACAACCCACAAGTGGCGGCTTATAACATCGTAGCGCCCGTGGGAGCAACGGTACAAATTCAGTTTGGGACGACGACGAACTACGGGTTGACAACGTGGGCTCAGCCGGCTCCCACGCTGGGGGGTTCCACTAGCATCCTGGTGGCGGGTATGCGAGCGAGCACCACCTATCACATGCAGGCGATATTGCAGCTAGCCAGCGGTCAACGGGCTGTCGACACCGACCATCAGTTCACGACCGGAGACTTGCCCGCAGACATGATCCCGAGTATCGCGATTCGGCAACCGGCCGCAGCAGGTGCAGCGCCTGGCGTGGAACTGCTGGACCTGTATACAGTGTTGCAAAATCGGCTCGCGGCATTGGCCACGGACCTGGAAGGCAACGTAGTTTGGTACTACAAAATGAGTCCCGGTGTGGTTCCTTTCCCGATCAAGCTTCTGCCAAATGGTCATATGCTGCTGGTAGCGTTCAATGAGGGAAATTCATTTCAGGAGATCGATCTTGCCGGAAACATTTTATTCCAGCTTCAGGTGGGTGATATCAACACAGGATTGACCGCGATCGGGGCTTCCTTTCAAAATTTGATTGCAATGCATCATGATATTTTGCAATTACCTAATGGGCACTATATCTTGCTGGCGAATTATTATCCGGTTCTTCCTGGAGGCGGATTGTCGACGGTGCTCGGTGATGCGTTGGTGGAGTGGGATCCGCAAACGCAAAAACCTGTGTGGACATGGTCCACGTTCGACCATATCCCACAGACCCATGCCCCTAACGGTCTCGCCGACTGGACGCATGCCAACGCCATCGTGTACTCACCCGACGACGGGAACCTGATTTTGTCGATGAGAAACCAAAATTGGGTGGTCAAAATCAACTACCAGGATGGGGCCGGCGACGGAAGTATTCTCTGGCATCTGGGGCCCGGCGGCGACTTTACCTTGCCAAGCGGGCAAGCACCGATTGAATGGAACTACGGCCAGCATTATCCGACCGCGGTGAGCTCGAACAGTGCTGGGATCTTTCAACTGATGTTCTTCAACAACGGCAACAGTCGTTTGTTGGATGCCAACAATGACGCCTGTGGCACTCCGGGATTCGCTGCATGCTACAGCAGCGTACCGATCTTCGAACTCAACGAGAGCGCGAAGACTGGCCAAGTCCTCTCGGAAATCAATCTGTCGCCCCACTACTCAATTTGCTGCGGAGACGCATTGATGCTGTCGAACGGAAATATCGAATATGACGTGGCACTTGATGTGAACACACCAAACGAATCGTTCATACAAGAGGTAACACCAGAACAGACTCCGCAGCTGTTGTGGCAAATGAATATCACTGGACAGCTGGCGTACCGAGGATTTCGGATACCGAGCCTGTATCCAGGTGTGTCATGGACACAGTCTGCCATTGCCACGGCAAACGCAGGCGCCGTCAAGAAAAAGCAACCCTAGCCTCGACTGGGAGCATTGAGGCAAGAATATTCACGGAATTTAAAAGTCGGGCCACAGGTGTGTCCGGCGAACCCCATCGAAGGGTGAGAGAGTGCTGTGCTGCGGACGTCAGCAATTGCGACTGCGCCCACTTGGAACGAGCGCTGCGGACACTTTAAAGGGTATGGTCTTCGGGAAATACGGAAATACTCGGCTCGCATCCGGTTCTTGGGGCGGCGGAGGTGGTCGGAGACAGAGTGGTGCGCGACATCGTCGAGCACTGGGCGAACGGGGTGCCACGATTTCTAAAGCGCGATGGGCCAGCGAGGTAAAGTAGCTCCGCGCGTCTTTAGCGCAAGGGTAGGCTCTGCCACTGGTCCTCGTGTGATTCGCCGGCGCGGATCAGATGGACCGCTTCGTGCCGATTTTGGGCATCGACCTGCTTCATGACGCGGTAGATGTGATTCTTGACGGTAAATTCGGACAGATTGAGGTTTGCCGCGATTTCCTTGTTGCTGAGGCCCATGGCGACGAGGGACATAAGCTGGCGCTGGCGTTGTGTTAGCTCGAACCGCATGCCGGCGCGCTGTTCGACGATTGCCGCTTGCTGATTGGCCTCGCTGGCGATGGCCTGGAACAACACTTTGCAGAATTTTGCGGGGCAGACCGCTTCGCCCTGGGCGACGCTGCGCACGGCGTCGAAGAGTTCTGAGGCGGAAGCGCTTTTGAGAACATATCCGTTGACGCCTAGCCTAACGGCTTGCAGGAAGATGTCGGCGTCTTCGTCCATACCGAACAGAACAACCCGAATTTGAGGTACTGATTCGCGGAGATCGCAGATTAGATCGTCGGACTTGTGGTTGGGGTTCAGGCAATCCAAAAGCAGCAGGTCGGCCTGGACGGAGGCGATGCGCTCTGGCGTGGAGTCGGAGTAGGAAGCTTCCCCAACCATGCTGAGGTCGCCGCGCTTGCGGAACAGGCGGACGAGCGATTCGCGAAGGAGACGATTTTCGGCAACAACATATACGTTCGTCGAGGAAGACGACTGTTTTTCGTTAATTTGTGTCATTCAGAGCCCTCAGAGCCCTCTTTGATGTGTGCGAGTTTTCTCCGTCGGCCTCAACCCCTTGAATATGGCCTAGTTATACGTGGCGACCTGTAACGAGTATACATTTAAAAGTAGTGCTAGTATCCCCCAAAAAGTTGTTGCGGCAAACCTAAAAGGCAACTAGGCCGACGTCGAAGGGCTTTGGATGAGCTATTTTCCCAACGGCAACGTAGTACTTAATCTCCCCCAGGCTTGGGAAGTTTTTGGTACTTTTCGGGGTTCTGGGCTCGCTATTTCTGATGCTCGAGACTAATGCTAGGTTGGCAGGCAACACACGCCTTCTTTGAGTCTTCTCTTTCCTCCACATTCGCCAATACTTAAGCGGAACCGAACGAGGAGTACAGATATATGGATAGGTGCATTCGCATTCTCGTGGCTAACCGGCCGAAGTTGATGCGCGAGCTGATACTGGCAACCCTGTCGGACGAACCCGGCATCGAGATTGTTGGGGAAGTATCCGATGAGGCGGAGATCCACGAGCGCGTACGGCAAACGTCGCCGGACCTGTTGGTGATCGCGCTAGATGAACCGGCGAAAAGGCCGGACATCTGCGATACCCTCCTTCGTGACCAGCCGGGCTTGCGGATCATCGCGGTCGCGTCGCAGCAGAATTGCAGCGTTTTCTACTGGGCGTCGTTCGACATTCATTCCAGCCAAATCGAACCCTCCGAGCAGGGGATCCTGAACGCGGTGCGAAATATCACGCCAGCGGGTGCGGGGGAGCGTGTGTAATGCGCGCAGTCTACGAAGGTGTGGGAATTCCGTTCCCAAGAAACAGAGATCGTGGCGATGCGAGCGAGGCGACTGCGAAGGATGGGCGAAATAGGGTGACTCGTGAAATGCGGAAGTCAGGGATGAGAGTATTTTGTGTGCTTTCGGTGTTGTTTCTCTGCAGTATGGGGGCTCGCGGGCAAGGAGACCAAGATCGGCAGAGACCGGTGATGCCGACATCGGAACTGGGGCGCGAGAATCTGAGCCGAGTAGCGGCTTCTGCCCAGGACATCAAGACGATTCTAGTTAAAGATACGGGATTGATGGTGGAATTGAAGCGATGGGTCGCGAAAGATGCGACGTCCCAGGGGCAGATCATCAGCGAATCGGATCTGACCGATGATGCGATTTTCGATCGCTTGCAGGCCGATGTGCAGTTCCGGTCGATTGCGACGCAACTGGTGCAGCGTTACGGCTATCTGGTGCCGCAGGTAAATCCGGATTCCGCCGCGGGGAAAGAACAGGAGTTGCTGGTCAAGGAACGCGTGAAGTGGATGGCGCAGAATGAAGAAGAGGAAGCACAAGCACGGGCGCGGCAGCAGCGAAGAGGCAACCTGCAGAATACCGTGACCTGCAACGCGCTTGATCCTCAATGCGGTGACCGGCAGGATTCAGAACAAGAGCAAGCGCCGACACAGCAACGTCAGCCGGAATTTGACCAAGGTAATCCGCCTTCGAGGGGGCCAAACGAATCGAATCCGCAGAACGTTCCGCAAAACGGCGAAGGACAAATCTTGCGCGCGCAGCTGGGATCCTCCAGTCAAGGAGCGGACCAAGTTGACGGGGGTTTCCCGGAGCTGCCGCTGGGAAGCGGATTCGACTCGACGTTATCTCCGGGCTCCACAAATGTCAGCGCCCGGGGTGACACGTCCCTGCGCGCCAGTATCGACGGGGACGGCCAGTCAGGCAGCGCGCAATCAGCGACGAGCCCCGATAGCCGAAACATCGTAGATTCATTCGCCGTGTATGGCGTGGGACCCGACAGGCCAACTGGAAATACCAGCGACCTATATCGCTCGAACCGGCGTGAGACGAATCCCTCGACGTCGACGGGAAGTTCATCATCATATTCTCCCATGCAACCATTCGATCGCAGGTATCAGCCCAAACCGCAGCCGCCGGCGCCTGAACTGGTTCGCGCCCGGAGTCCTTACAACGACATTCCGTCACTCTACGACATGTACGTTCAGGCCATCCCGCGACCAGCGGTTCCGAAACGATTTGGAGCTGAGGTGTTTGAGAACGGGACGCGAGATTCGCAACTCATTCCCATGGATGTGCCTGCCGGGCCGGACTACGTGGTCGGACCAGGGGACGGTTTGTCGATTGACTTGTGGGGTGGGGTGAGCCAGCGAATCTATCGCGTGGTGGATCGTGAAGGACGGGTGAGCTTGCCCGAGGTTGGTCCACTTTTGGTGAGCGGCAAGAGTCTGGCGGAAGTGCAGACCAATTTACAGGAGACGCTGCGGACGCAATTTCGTCAGGTATCCGCGGAAGTGTCGCTCACGCGATTGCGCACGATCCGGGTGTATGAAGTCGGGGACATCGCGAATCCCGGAGCCTACGACATCAGCTCGCTTTCAACACCTTTGAACGCGCTCTTTATGGCCGGGGGGCCGACGCAAAAGGGATCGTTGCGAATTGTAAAGCACTACCGTGGTAATCAACTCGTCGAGGTCGTAGACCTGTACGATCTTCTGCTGCACGGCGTGAAATCGGGACTACAGCAGTTGGAAAACGGCGACACCGTGCTGGTGCCTCCGGTCGGGCCACAGGTGACAATCGAGGGAATGGTGCGGCGTCCCGCGATCTATGAGTTAAAAGACGAGAAAAACCTCGCGACCGTTCTAGAACTCGCCGGCGGCCTGCTTCCGACCGCCACGCTGCGGCATATTGAAGTGCAAAGGCTGGTGGCGCATCAGAGCCAAACGATGATGAGCTTGGACATTCCTGAGGTCGATACCGATTTGGAGGTTACCGAGAAACTGGAAGCGTTCGAGATTCAGGACGGTGATCGCATTCGGGTGTTTCCGATCGCACCGTACAACCAGGATGCTGTCTACCTGGAAGGGCATGTGATCCGGCCGGGGCGGTATTCCTATCGCCAAGGAATGCGGGTGACTGACGTGATCACGTCGTACAAGGATCTGTTGCCGGAGCCGGCGGGGCAATATGCGGAAATCGTTCGCCTGAACGCGCCTGATTTTCATCCGACGGTGGAGAGTTTTGACTTGACCGATGCGCTCACAAATCCGGGGCAGGCGCCGGTGCTTCACGCCATGGATACGCTGCGCATTTTTGGCCGCTTCGATTTCGAAAACCCACCGACAGTGTCCGTGTGGGGCGATGTTCGTGGGCCGGGAACGTACCGTACCGCGGGGCAAATTCACTTGAGCGATGCCGTGCACCTGGCGGGCGGGATCGCCCCAGACGCGCAGGTAGACGATGCGCAGGTATTCCGGTATTTGCCCGATGGCAAGATGAAGATTTTCAGCGTCAGCTTGAATCTGGCGCTAGAGGGCGATCCCACGGCAAACATTTGGTTGCAGCCTCGGGACCGATTATTGATTCACCGCAGCCCGGACGCGATTCAACCCGCTAGTGTGTACGTGCAAGGGGATGTCGGCAAGCCGGGGCGGTATCCCTTAACGACCAATATGACCGTAGCGGATTTAATTCATGTCGGAGGTGGCTTAAAGCCGAGCGCGAACATGCAATCGGCCGACCTCACACACTACAAGTGGGGGAACCAAGGAGAGCTTACCGGGGAACATCACTCGGTGATGATTTCCGACGCACTGGCAGGAGATGCAGCGTCAAACGTGCCGCTCGGCAATGGAGATGTGTTGACCATACGCCAGCTTCCCAACTGGAATGATATCGGCGCTTCCATCAGCGTGAAAGGTGAAGTGAACCATCCGGGAGCCTACGGAATTCGTCCGGGAGAAAAGCTGAGCTCTGTGCTGGATCGCGCCGGGGGATTTGGCCCACTGGCGTATCCGTACGGCGCGGTGCTGATGCGTCGCGAAGTCCGGGAAGCGGAAATGAATGCGCGATTCGAGATGGTGCGCCGATTAAAACAAGAAGAGATCAATCTCAAGGAGTTGCCTGAGACCGATACCGATCAGAAGAACGCGAAACTGACGGCGATTGCGGAGACAGAGACAACACTACAACAGCTGCAGGCAAATCCTCCGATCGGGAGAGTTGTGGTTCGGATTCCATCCGACGTCAAAGGTTGGAGAAATAGCTCAGCGGACGTGCCGGTGCGCGATGGGGATGTACTGCTGATTCCGAAAAAAGCAGACTACGTGATGGTTAACGGGGAGGTTTTCAACCCAACAGCGGTCAGCTACCGGCCCGGACGAAGCGCTCGATGGTATCTGAGCCAAGCTGGAGGAACAACGCAGCTCGCCAACAAGAAGGCGGTCTTTGTAGTTCGCGCGGATGGTTCGGTGCTGTCGGCTAAGAATAATGAGTCCAGCTGGTTTTCAGGTGACCCGCTGGGCGCCACACTGAGGCCCGGAGACTCGATTGTGGTGCCGGAAGTTGCCCCGCGCGTTGGAACTCGTAACTGGCAGAACCTATTCCTAGCAGGACAACTGGCTACGTCGGCCGCCCTGGCGGTTGCGTATATTCACCCGTGATCCGAGGGTGGACATTTTGGGCCAGGGTCATGGCGTTGGGTTGGATATTGTCCGCGGGTAGTCTAGGTCTTGCTAGGGGCACGACGGGTGCGCCGGAGCCGCAAGAACCAGAGGCACAAAGCGGAGCCAAACCGGCGCAAAACGAGAAGCAGAATCAGGAGGCGCAAAAAGACGAGAAGAAAACATCGCAGGATCAGAACGATCCGGATCAAGACGTGTCACCAGCTTCAGATTACGGCTTAAAAGATTTTGGAAAGGACTTTTTGGGAGATCAGAAACAAATTTGGACGAGTCCGGTGCGTCTGCGTTTTGCCGATGCGGACTGGCTAGTACCCGCAAGTGGTTTTGCCGCCGGCCTTTTCGTTACCGACCGCGATGTCAGCACACACCTGTCGAACAATCCGACGACTATTAGCCATTACAAAACGTTCTCGGACGGCGGCGTCGCGGCGCTGGCGGGTGGCGCGGCTGCAATGTGGCTCTTGAGCTATCCTTCGCATCGCGAGCACTGGCGAGAGACAGGGTTTCTGGCGGGCGAGGCGGCGATAAACAGTCTCGTTGCGGTTGAGGTGTTGAAGTATTCGCTGGGGCGAGAGCGGCCCTATCAAGGTGACGGTAGTGGCCCCTTTTTTAGTGGGGGCTCGTCGTTTCCCTCGGAGCACGCCGCGGCAGCGTGGGCGGTGGCAGGGGTGATCGCGCACGAATATCCGGGACCGATACCAAAAATCCTAGCCTATGGTCTCGCGTCCTTCGTGAGTTATTCACGCATCCGGGCGCGGCAGCACTTCCCGTCCGACGTATTCGTTGGCAGCATGATGGGTCAAATGATAGGCCAGGACGTTTACAGTCGGCACTACGACCCGACGCTGGGCGGCGGGGCGTGGAGGTCGTTGAGCGCGCTTGCCAAAGACTGGGAGTCTAGCGGTCCGCAAAATCTGGGTACTCCTTACGTGCCGCTGGATAGCTGGGTGTATCCGGCCTTGGAGCGCTTGGCAGCCCTCGGATGGATCGATAGTGGATTTGCAGGAATGCGTCCGTGGACCCGTCGCGAGTGCGTGCGACAGCTAGCTGAAGCCGAAGACAAGTTGGGCGGAACTGGGGGAGACGACCCGGAAGCGGGACCGTTGGTGGAAGCCCTCGAGCGTGAATTTCGTCCGGAAGCTGAAGCGACAGGCGATGGTAGTGACGGCGGAGCATTTCGTTTGGAGTCTTTGTATTCGAGAACGGAGTACATCTCCGGAAGGCCGCTCACGGACGGGTACAATTTCGCGCAGACGCAATTCGATGATTTCGGACGCCCTTACAGCGAGGGTTGGAACACTATAAATGGATTTTCTGCCTATGCCACCAAGGGTCCTTGGGTCGCCTACGTGCGTGGGGAGGAGCAAAGCGCCCCGGGCATCCCGGCGCTTCCTTTGGCGGCACGCGAAGCCATCCAAGGGCAAGCGGATGCGAGACAGGACGGTCCGCACCTACCGCTGCAGCCGGGCACTCCCCAGCCCTCAGTCGCTCAGGTTGAGCTGCTCGACGCCTACGTTGGGCTGATGCTTTCAAACTTTGAGGTTAGCTTCGGGAAGCAAAGCATTTGGTGGGGGACTGAAGACGGCGGCTCGCTCGATCTCAGCAACAATGCCCCACCCATTACCATGTTTCGGATTAATCGCACGACACCGCTAAAATTGCCGAGCTTTCTCGGCTGGCTGGGGCCGGTTAGGGGCGAGTTTTTCCTAGGACAGCTGGAAGGGTTCGAGTTCATTTACAGTCCCTTGGGTCTTGAGGGGCAGTGGGGTCAGGCGCTGCCAAAACAGCCGTTCATTCAGGGTGAAAATGTCAGCTTCAAACCCACACGCAACTTCGAATTCGGCTTTTACCGGACGACGATCTTCGGTGGCGAGGGGTTTCCCTTGACCTTGCATTCGTTCGAGCAGAGCTTGCTATCGAACAGCAATTCTGCCCCGGGTGCCGCTAACAAGCCAGGAAACCGAACGTCAGCGTTGGATTTCAGCTATCGTCTCCCGCATCTCCGTAATTGGGTGAAGTTCTACGGCGAAGCCTACACGGATGATCAATTTTCGCCCATCGCGTACTTGGACCGTTCCGCGTACCACGCTGGCCTCTACTTTTCCCACATCCCTATGATTTCCAAGTTGGATTTTCGAGTCGAAGGCGTCTATACCGACATCCCCGCGGGGGGATTTGATATTGGCCCGGGCTCTTTCTATTCCGATGGGACTTGGCGAAGCGGTTACACCAACAATGGGGATTTGATCGGGGACTGGGTCGGCCGAGGTGGACAAGGAGCGCAGGCCTGGACGAATTACTGGTTCAACGCGCGTAACCGTTTGCAGTTTAATTTCCGCCACCAAAAGGTTAGCCAGGAGCTCATGCCGGGTGGCGGCTCGCTGACCGATGTAGGTGTCCGAAGTGACTACTGGGTGCGTCCTTATCTCAGCGTTTCTGGCTCTGTGCAGTATGAGAGGTGGCTTTTTCCGATCCTTCAACCCAATCCACAGCGAAATGTGAGCTCTACTGTGGAGATTTTGTTTCAACCGGAGAAGGTGTTCCGGCGATCATCCTTGGGTGAAGCCAGCGTGGGGAACGGAGGGCGCCCATGAAATATTCCAGCGGCGCTCCGATGCGTCAACCTGTACCCGAATTGCCTGAGAGTGAAGCTCCCGAGGCCGAACTTCCCGAAGCCCTACGGGAAACTCCAGAGGAAAATAAGAATACCCTTCGCCATCTCCGGCTGCTCTGGGCTCGCCGCGGAATGCTGTACCGGGTGAGCCTGTATGCCATGCTCGCAAGCGCCGCCATCGCGTTCATGATCCCCAAGCGGTACGAATCCATCGCGCGGTTGATGCCCCCGGATAATCAATCGGGTTCGGGCCTGGCAATGGCTGCGGCGGCGATGTCTGGCGGGACTGCATCCGGAGGGCTCGGCGCCATCGCCAACGACGTTCTTGGGCTTAAGAGCACGAGCGATATTTTCGTCGGCATTTTGGCTAGTCGCACTGTCCAAGACGAAGTGATTCGCAAATTCGACTTGCTGAAACTTTACGGGACCAAAAGTATGGATGATGCGGAGAAGGGTCTCGCGGCCCAGACCGGCATCTCTGTCGATCGCAAGAGTCAAATCATAACCATTATGGTGACCGATAAGAGCCCTCAAAGAGCGGCCGCCATCGGTCAAGCTTATGTTGAACAACTTAATCGTCTGGTCTCCGAATTGAGTACCTCTTCGGCGCGCCGCGAGCGAGTATTTTTAGAAGGGCGGTTGCAAGCGGTAAGCAAAGATTTGGAAGATGCTGAGAAGGACTTCAGTCAGTTTGCGAGCAAGAACACGGCGATCGACGTAAAGGAACAAGCAAAGGCCATGGTTGAGGCGGCTGCCACCCTCCAAGGGCAGCTTATTGCGGCGCAATCCCAATACGAAGGCCTTCGGCAAATCTACACCGACAACAATCCTCGCGTACGAACCATCAAAGCCCGGATCGATGAGCTGCAGCGCCAGCTTGAGAAATTGGGAGGGAAAGGCGAGAGCTCCACCGATGTGTCCAGCGCCGCCGGTGATTCTCTGTACCCCTCCATTCGAAAACTACCGCTGCTGGGTGTCACGTACGCCGATTTGTACCGCCGCACGAGAATCCAAGAAGCAGTGCTCGAGGTTCTCACGCGGGAATACGAGATGGCAAAAGTGGAAGAAGTCAAAGAAATTCCGACGGTCAGAGTTTTGGACCCGGCTAACATTCCGGACAGGAAGTCCTATCCACCGCGACTCCTGATTATTTTTATGGGAACCGCATTCGCTTTTGCGGCTGCGACCATCTGGCTGTTCGGCAAGACCGCTTGGGAACAGACCGACCATCACGATGCACGAAAGATATTTGCCCAGGAAGTCTTTGCCGATTTGCAGGCGCGACTGCCACAATTTGCGCAAAACGGGGCGAAAACGCGTAGGGGCGCGGGAAGTTTCTTGGGTTTGCGGCGTGGGTCCTCGGATCGAGACAACGCCGAGGAATAACCTCTCGCGACTATAAAGGCTTGTTTCTGAACGGGTTAGGTCACAAACGCCCTGTAAGTGACGGGGCGAAGCTGTATCTTATGTTTTGAGAGCGTAAACGGTGATATCGCCGATTCTCAACTCCGCCGCGACTGCCGAAGCCTTGCGGTCCAGCTGTCTCGAATTGAAGTGGTATGCGGCGTACACGTCCGCAAATCACGAGAAGAGGGTGCGGGAGCAATTGGAACTCAGATGCGTCCCTTCGTTTCTTCCGCTTTATAAAACCGTGCGCCGGTGGAAGGATCGCCGCGTGCAGTTGAACCTTCCTCTTTTTCCTGGCTACATCTTCGTACGAATAGCGCCGGTTGATCGCTTACGGGTATTGCAGATCCCAAGCGTCGTCCGTCTAGTGGGGTTTAATGGACACCCTTCCCCGTTGAGCGATGAAGAAATCGAAGGCTTGAAAAATGGCCTGGCTTGCGATGTTAAGGCTGAACCACACCCATTCCTGACCGCCGGTCGCCGCGTCAGAATAAGAGCGGGCCCTCTCGAGGGCCGCGAGGGAATTCTCATACGGAGAAAAGGAAGTTTCCGCGTGGTCCTATCGATCCAGCTCATCCAGCGGTCCATCGTCGTTGATGTAGATGTTGCCGATGTACAACCGCTTGCTCGTGAAGGCAATTCATAGTGTACCCCTCTGATTGTGAGGACCTGCTGAGATTGAGCAGATCAATGTGACGGAAGGTCGAGCGCCAGATCAGCAGGGAAAGGGAGAACCACGGATTGATGGCTGAGTCGGTTAAAGCTGCCCAGCGACCGTTGAGCGCAAAAATCATGCGGAGTGTGCTCTCGGGAGGACTCCGCTCGTTCTTGGTGGCACCGGTTCCGTTCTTCCTAACGCCTTTGATTCTGAGGAAGATCGGAGCGCAGGGTTACGGCACTTGGGCGGTCTTTCTAGCAATCAACGGAATGACGTCGCTGGCCGACCTGGGTCTGGTGGGTACGCTCAGTAAGTTTGTTGCGGAGCATTACGCGCGCCGGGACGATGCCGCTCTTAACCGGCTCCTGAATACGGGTCTTGCTGTGTTCGGTGTGCTGTCGATGGTGCTTGTCGGGGTGCTTTGGGTAGGGAGTTCGCTTGTAGTAAGGGTTCTGTTCCGAGGTAGTTCCATGAGTACGTCGGAGTTAGTGACTTTTTTTCACTATTTTCTCGTTATCATCGCACTGAACATTTCGACCCTGCTCTTTTCTTCCGTGACCACCGGAATGCAGCGGCTTGATCTAACCAACTTCATGAGCGCGTTCAGCGTCCTCTGTGCCGCGATCCTAAGTGCCATTCTCTTGTTGCGCGGGTGGGGCTTGCGGGGACTGGTTTATGGGCAAACCAGTGCAGGAGTTTTGACCCTGCTTGGCTACGTGATACTGGTCAGGCGCTTGCTTCCGCAGGTCCGTTGGAATCCCCTACACATCGACGTTTCCGAAGCGAAGCACATTTTCAGTTTCAGCCTCCGGCTTTACTTCACTCAGGCAGCGGTCGCCGTACACAACAATATTGAAAAGATTCTATTGGCCTCATTGGTGAGTGTGCCGGCGGCGGGTTGGTACGACATTGCGAACGATTTGGCGCTCAAAATTCGGGGGGCGATAGGAGTTGTGCTCAGCCCGATTATGCCTGCCGCCTCCGAACTTGGGGCATTGAAGGACGATCGCCGACTCGCTGAGTTGTACTACCGGGCCCACAAGTATCTGGCCTTTGTCGGTGTCCCGGTCGTTTGTTATGTCGGACTGGTGTCCGCGCGATTTGTACAGCTTTGGATAGGGCCCAACTTCAGGATGATCGCCTTGCCGCTGGCTGTACTGGTCTTTGTGAATTTCTTCAATTTGACCAGCGGTCCGGGTTTCCTGATTTTTGCAGGTAATGGGAATCTGGCAGCGGGTATGCGATCGGCTGTGGTGGGTCTCGTTCTGAATGCAGGTCTCAGTTTGATCCTGATTTACAGGTATGGATTCTCAGGCGCCGTGATGGGCACCTCAGTGTCCCTCATATTCGCGACCGGCTATTTTATATATTTATTTCACCGCGAGACTGCATACCCCATTGGAAGGTTGTTGCGCGAGAGCTTCGTCCGGCCAGTGGTGTGTTCTCTTGGGGTCCTTGTTTTCTTGCGAATCATTCAATCGCCGGAAGGATTGTCCTGGTGGGGACTTGCCGCAGAGGGCTTTGCGTTCGGAGTTCTCTATGTAATTGCTCTATCGTTTAGCGGTTTTTTCGACCCGTACGATTGGAGCAAGATCGAGGGTTTGGTACCTGCAATGCGTTACGCCAGGAGGATAATCCCGGTTGCTTAATCGTGCTGCACGGTATTTCCCGATCTTGAGGGAGATACGACAACTGGTGGATTTACAGAACGGCGTCCGAGTCTTGGAGGTCGGATCAGGATCCATCGGTGTCGGCGAATTTTGGCGACACGCGTTCGTGGGCTGCGACGTGACCTTCCCCGGGCGGCCTCATCCACCCATGCGTGCCGTAAGATGCTCGGGTTCTCAATTGCCTTTTGCGGACCAGTTTTTTGATGTAGTGGTGGTTTCTGATGTCATGGAGCACGTTCCACCGGACTGGCGAGAGAATGTCATTTCCGAGGTTCTTCGCGTATCACGCGCCGTGGCGGTGTTCGGATATCCTTGCGGCGTGTTGGCCAAAGCCTTGGACAGTAAGCTTCACGATCGGTACCTGAACCGGAACATGGCCCCTCCGATCTGGTTAGCTGAGCATATGATGCATCCCTTTCCCGATGAGCAGCTGTTTTCAGAGCCACCTGCCGGCTGGAAAGTCAAATCCGTTCCCAACGAGAGTCTGGACTTCCATTACCAAATGATGCAAATGGAGATGTATTTCCCCTTGAACTATCTTTTTCGACTTGGGTTGCGGGTCATGCCGGGAGTGATCGAAAAGTTGCTGCGACGAGTGGACCGCGAGCCCTCGTACCGAAGGATTTTCGTCTTAAGCCGACAATGACCATCGACACGTTGACAGTTGTAATTCCGACGTACAACCGGGCTGGAGTGTTGAAAAAAGCGCTGGATGCTTACAAGAAGCAATCCGCGCCGGAGTCGATCCGAGAGTTAATCGTTGTTGACGACGGTTCGACGGATGGCACCGAGAACATTGTGCTCCAAATGAGGAAGGAATTGCCCTTTCCGGTCCGTTATCTTCGGCAATCCAACAAGGGACCGGCTGCGGCCCGCAATGCAGGAATCAGGGAGGCCGCCAGTGAGCTGATTCTGTTCACAGACGACGACATAATACCCGAACGGACGCTGGTGGCACAGCATCTCGCTTGGCATAACACCTATCCGGACAGGGCAGTCGCTCTTATGGGAAATCTGAAGTGGGATGCGGATGTTGAACCGACTCCGTTCATGGGATGGTACGGTTCAGAAGCGCTGTTTTGCTATGCCAGCTTTGCCGGACGGACGGAACTGGAATACATTTACTTCTACACCTGCAACGTCAGCCTAAAGACCCAATTCCTTCGAATCAATAACGGCTTCGATGAAGATTTCAAAGTTGCGGCCTGGGAGGATAGCGAACTCGGGTTCCGACTGAACAAGGCCGGCATGCGGCTCCTCTATAATTCCGAGGCGCTGGCCTACCACCACCAGTACATCTCGTTTGATGACGCCTGTCGGCGCCACAAGAAAGCGCTAGAAGCCCACGAAGTCTTTAAGCGAAAGGAAGCCGGACGCAGCCAGGCTGCGGTTAAGACGTCACGCCTGAATGGCCGCCTAAAGAAGCTGCTTGCGTCAGCACTTTTTCCGCTGAAGAGCCTCATGGATTGGAGGTTACCGCTGCCGTGGAGCGTCTACAGGATGATGTTCCGAATCTACCGCTAGCATCACCCATTGTGGCTCCGAGCAAAAACGATTTGACCGTGTGCCGGTTTGAAACCGAGCGACTCTCTAAGATCAAACATGTCTCCCGCGGCTTCCCGTGATGGCATTCGGAGAACAGCAGAATCTGTCGCGCAGGAGGAGGAGAGCGTTTGAGTTTACGCATCTCAGTGGCGATGTGCACTTTCAACGGTGCGCGATTCTTGGGAGAGCAGCTGGAAAGCATTGCGGCTCAGATCAGGCTTCCCGATGAGCTCATCATCTGCGATGACAACTCGACCGATGAAACCGCCGAAATTCTAAATGTTTTTGCGAAAAACGTACAGTTTCCTGTTCGTATAAAAATCAACAAAAGCACCCTCGGAGCAACCAGAAATTTTGACCAAGCTATCGCGCTTTGCCAATGCGAAATCATCGCACTCGCGGATCAGGACGATGTCTGGTATCGACATAAGCTGCAGTACATCGCCGGCATTTTCCTGCGCTCGCCTGAAACGATTGCTGTTTTCAGTGACGCTGACATTATCGATGCGAAATCACGTAGCCCGCAGGGGCGGCTCTGGGACGCCCAATTTTTTACCCGTAAGGAACAAAGGCGTGTTGCAACCGGGCAGGCTCTGGATGTCATCCTCAAGCATCCGGTTGTCACCGGTGCCACACTGGCTTTTCGGGAGAGATTCCGCAGCCTGATTCTGCCGGTACCGGAGGATCACGTACATGACTACTGGATCTCGGTCCTTTTGTCGGCTTGCGGCGATTTTCAACCAATCTCGGAATCGCTCATCCAATATCGGCAACATCGAGACCAGCAGATTGGTCCCGGACAAGGGCGACTGCCTGTCATGGAGCGAACTTTGAGTGCTATAAAGACCGGGCGACAGTCGTATCTCGCAGAAGTACAACGTTTTCAACAGATTCGTGAGCGGTTACAGGCACGAAAAGGCCAGTTTCCATTCCCTTCGGGGGCCATAAAGATGGTTGAGGCGAAAATCTCGCACCGTTCCGCACGAACCAACCTTCCCGAGCTTAGACTTTTGCGGATTCCAACGGTTTTAGGTGAAGTCCTGAACCGCGGATATTGGCACTACTCAGAGGGTTGGAGGAGTGTTGCCAAGGACATTTTCCTGTGAAGGCTCGCCAGACTTTGATGAAGTTCGCCGCTTGATATTCCAAATGTCGGAAATTGTTTCAACTGCGTGGTGGCAGTCTAAGTTAGCGCGACGTTTCGACTATGTGGCCGTGGTCGTGGCAATTGCCGTCGTTGGCCGACTCGCGTTCGAGGAGGATCTTTCTTGGGTTGTCGGTGTGATCGTCGGTATCACAGTTGTGCTTCTGACCCTGACCCGCTGGCCCTTTGGAGCTCTGACGGTTCTGATTGGGATGAGCGCGATGCCTGTTTTTTTCGTCGACGTATTTGGCTGGAAAGCCAGGCCAGAACATTTCGCCGCGTTGATCGTTTCCATCGCGCTCTGTCAATGGCTTCTACGCCATAAGCGCCGAGTAAATCTGGAAAAGATGGATTATTGGGTCTTGGCGTACGTAGCGATCAACTACATTAGTTCTGTTCTTGGATCTTCTGAACCCTCGGCAACTCTGCGATGGGCGCTCCAGAATAATTTGGCGGTACTCCCGTATTTTCTGATCCGTTTGCTCGTACGGGACTTGGAAACACTCCGAAAAGCCTTCCAAATTTTACTGGCTGCGGGAATCGTCGCATGCCTGTACGGAATACTCTGCTACGCGTCGTATTATGTATTTGGCACGACCGCCGGAATGCAAGTGGGGCTGTACCTGGTCGACGTGTCTGCGCCCTATGGTTCAATGACTGAGGCTAACCTCTTTGGAGCGTACGCCGGATGCTGCGCGGTGTTATTTCTGGCGCTATTCCTCGGCGAACAGCGACGTATTGTCAGTTTAGCTGGGTTTTTGCTTGCGTCTCTGGCCGCAGTCCTGAGTTTTTCCCGCGCGGCGAACCTCGCTCTCGTCGTTGCCATCGGTTTTGTTTTCTGGAAGTCGCGCCACGCCAGAACCAACGAAACCCGCAAGTTAACGACCCGCAAGTTAACGGCACTCATGCTACCAGCTACGCTGATCTTGGTTGTCACTGCCTCAGCTTTTAGTGGTGTACTGCGGGAGAGGTTCAGCAGCCTCTTTAGTCAAGGTTTGGCGGACGAAACGACTATAACGCGTTTGGTTGAAATTCAGGAGGCCCTGCAGGACATTTCCGGTCATCCGGTACTCGGAAGCGGCACCGCTAGCTTTCAGTTGTCGTTTGACTGGGGTAAGTACATTCCGGACTGGGCAAACAAGGCGACCTGGGTCGGGAATATAACGATCCGGGTTCTTCACGACACTGGCGTACTCGGTCTGGCTACGCTCCTCGGTTTCTTCATCTCAGTTTGGTTTAAGGTACGGCGAAGTTTGCGTTTCGATAGCACCCAAGTTTCGATGCTCCTCGGTCTTTCGGCTGGAGCTCTGTTGTATGGAATTTCATTCCAAGCCACCGACGGGACCATTTTGGCCTTCCCGTGGGTTCATTTTGGATTCCTGACCACCGCGGCGTCCCTCGTAAACAGCGCTAAAGAGAATGTGGCCGGCCCAGGCGTTGCAGAACAGAAGTCAATTTAGAGTTCTCGTAGTGGGCTCTTTTCTGACCTGGCATCTAACGGTTGCGCGGTCGCCTTATCGAATCAGCCAACTAGAAATTCCGTCAGACCAAGCCGTCAATCGCGTTGGAAAGGACACATGCAGGAGCTATCCACCTACAACGCCGGGCATGACTTCGGCTATAACCTTCAAGAAAGCCGGCTTCGCAAATGTGTCGCCATTATAGAGTCGCTGCCGGTTGGCCAGTTGCTGGATATAGGGTGTACTCAGGGCGATTGGGCTCTGCGGTGGCAATCTCAAGGCTGGAAGGCAGCTGGAGTCGACGTTAATCCCAATCAAGTTGGCTTGGCCGTAAAATCAGGTATTGATGCTCGTGTTTGCGACTTAAATCGTGATGCTCTCCCGTTTGATGATGCGCAATTTGATCTAATTTTTGCTGGCGAAGTCATAGAACATCTCGTTGACACGGATGGTTTTCTAAAAGAGGTAAGGCGCTGCTGCAAACCGGGCGGCAACCTGCTTCTCACAACGCCCAATCTGGCTTCCTTTGAGAATCGTGCTCGGTTGTTGCTGGGAATCTATCCGAAATGGCTGAACTACAATCTCGACGGCAGTGGCCACGTGCGCTTGTATACGCCCCGTACTCTAAAGCGTCAGCTCATGGTGCATGGTTTTAATGTAGTGCGACACACTGGAAATTGGGTGCCGTTTATTCCTCAGCGCTTTATCGATGACGTCAAGATGCCTTCGCTGGCCGTTACCGGCGACCTGCTACCGAACCTCGCTATGGACATAATTATGCTTGCTCGCAGAATCGCATAGTCCAAATTTAATATTGAGTCGCCCCGGCAGCCGCCGTAGCGAGATCAATCCTCCTATTCGTTTACGTAGGTGATTACTTAAAGGACTGAGCGGAATAAAGCCTTCCGCCGAAGCCACGATCAAATGCAAAATAAGAAAAGACCCTACGACATCGCGGTCGCCTATCGGATTTATCCTAAACTTGCGGTTGCTGCTAAGTCACTCCCGTGCGGTGACGACAAGTATCGGCTTTCTGAGATCTGTCTGAGGTCTTTCAAAGAGTCACTTAGCGGACTGAGAGCGAAGGTGTGGGTTCTGCTAGATGGATGTCCTCCAGAATATGCCGATCTCTTTACGAGGTACTTCGAACCGAATGATCTTACCCTCCTGAATCTCAGTGGTATCGGCAATCAAGCTACATTCGGTCGGCAGATCGATATTCTGCTGGGACAACAAGATTCCGACGTCGTCTATTTCGCGGAGGACGATTACGTCTATCTGCCTGGCCAATTTCATTGCATGATTGACTTCCTTTCGGAACGTCGAGACGCGGACTTCGTTTCTCCCTATGACCATCTCGATTGCTACACGTTGGACCTGCACCGGCAGCCCAAATGGCTGGCGGTGCATGGTGGCAGACACTGGAGAACCGCCGCTTCGACGTGCTTAACCTTTCTCACCACGCAGCAGACTTTAAAGAAGACTGAGGCTGTTTTCCGCAGCTATGTGCGCCGAAATTTCGATTGTAGTCTGTGGCTTAGTTTGACGAAGCGTCGAATCTTCAATCCCTTCTTTTTCGGCCGGCACCTTGTTCACGACCGCTTCTTCAGCAAGGTCATTCTGAAATCCTGGCTTTATTGTTGGCGACAAAATCTTTTTGGTAGTAGATGGAAACTGTGGGTCCCAGTCCCCGGGATTGCCACACATCTCGACGCCAAAGCTTTGTCTCCGAATGTGGACTGGCGCGCATTTATGGAACAAGCGAAGAGAGATACGGTGGAAGAAATCTCAGTTGAGAAGTACGGTTAGGCCAAACATCGCTATTTCCTTCGGGGGGACGGAAATGAAGCCTGTAGTCAAGCTTTTCTTACTGCTGTTCCTGTCGCCACTCGTTCCAATCTCTGTTGAAGCCCAGTGCGAGACTGGGGTAAGCGAGTGCACGCAGGCAGTGCCTCATTTCGTGAAGTTTAACGGGGCATTGAGAACTCCCGCGGTCGTGCCGCGTAGTGGTGTGGTGGCCATCAAATTTGTCATCTATGGGGCTGCGACGGGCGGAACGCCCCTCTGGCAGGAGGTGCAGAATACTCTAGTCGATCCACAAGGACGCTACGAAGTGATGCTCGGCGTAACGGGCACCGAAGGAATTCCATCAGCGCTTTTCACGTCGGGGGAGCCGCGTTGGTTAGGGGTACAGGCGTTGCTGCCGGGAGAAGAAGAGCAGCCCCGGATACTGCTCGTGAGTGTGCCATATGCGGTGGAAGCGCAAAATGCGCAAACCTTGGCTGGATTGCCCGCCTCTGCTTTCGCCAGAGTTGCTACGAGCACTTCGTCGGAAGCCCCGTCCGGCACGCAAACGGTGGTGACCAGCACTGGGGCTCAAGGTGTCGCCGCCACCGTAGTTGACCCCGCTACTTCCGTTGCTTCGGTCGCTCCGACGGGTGCGATCGAGGGCAGGGTAGGCCCAGTGAATGTGATTCCCAAATTTTCTGGGGGTGGGCTCGCGAGTTCCCAGATAACGGATGCTGGCGGTACCGTCACTATGCAGAATCTCTCGAATACACTATTTGCCGATCAGTTCTCCGGTGGGGTTTCGGCGGCCATCGCCGCGTGTCCAGCGAATGGGTGCATTATTTACGCGGTTTCCCCGGCGGTGAATCTGAATCTGGGAAATATCGACCCTGGGTTCAAGTCGATTACGATCTATCTAGGACCGTATCCATACACGGTGAATCAAATCACCTTGCGTAAGGGCCTGAAAATCATAGGCATGGGCGCGTCGTACGGAGCCAATGGAAGCGTAACCTGCAGCGTCGCTGCACCCTGCAATGGAACATCTCTGCGATCCGTCAACGGCAACAACCCAGTCTTCGTGCTCCCCCAAACTAACAATGAGCCGGCGACGGATGTCCTGCTCTCTGGCTTCATCCTCTCGGGCTCCGCAGGGAACACCAGCGAGGACGGCTTCCTGCTGGACACCAGCGCAACCGTTAATACAGGTTTGTGGTATTCCATCCTGGATGACATTCACGTATCAGGTTTCGCAGGTATTGGAATCCACGTCAAGGGACGGCAGAACGATTTCGCGGCTACCTCTCAGTGGGTGCTCTTCAACAATGTCGCTGTATTTCGCACCGCTGGTGGGGGAAACGCCTTAAGGATGGAGGGTGCAGTTTTTGATCTGCGCTTCAACGATTGCCAATTTGACGGACAAGCAACAGGAGACGGAACCAATATATACATCGGTGGATACACTAGCGGGGGCACTGGTTTTCCGACGACCATCGCCTTTGAGGGATTGGTATCTCAGCAGGCAGCTCTGGCGGTACAGATCGACGGGGCGGTCAATGTGACGTTTCATGCTTCACACCATGAACACCTCTCGGCCGGGTATCAGATTAGCGACATCAACAATATCGGTACGCGTGGTTTGACGATCACGGATTCCTATTTTGCCGGCGATACCGGAATCAACGGCGGGAAAGGGTTCGAGCTAAGTATTGCGACCACACAGGCATTCGGGGTTGTTTTTGCGCACAATGAATTGTTGGGTAGTCCCGACGCCGTCGTCATAGGTACCAATTTTTCGACTCCTGTCTATCGAGACAACTGGTACGCTGGAGCTCTCAACGGTCCGCCGACTTCGGGCATCACCACACAGGTTACTCCGGCGGCGTCCATCAATATTCAAGGGGCCCATTCCATTGGGCTGAATCCGTCCACAACACCGATTACTACCCTCCAGAGTTCGCTGGGCCCAGGAGAAATGGTCACGTTTTTCACATTAGGAGGCGCGGTGACTTTCGGCTCAGGCGGAAATATCGATTTGATGGGCATGAGCAGTGTGACCGTCAATGGAACGATCACGTTCGTAGCGAGTGACCTCGGGGGCTCACTTTGGAAGCCCGTCTCGCAGTGGAGTCCAAGTGCAGCAACACCGCAGGCTCAGACTCGAGTAATTAACCGTCGGTAGGGCTTTAACCGACTGCCCCATGTTCGCCGACGTGCTGGCGATCGGCCGCACTTAATTTAGTGTGGTTGTGCTGTTCAGCTTAAGAAGGATAATCTTGAGAAGTCGGCGGTTTCGTCGAGTTTCTTAGGATTTACGTTTATAGACTCCAGGTAGACGCCGCCGATGTGCCCTACGTTGTCGATACTCGTCCTGACCTATAACGACGGTAGATTCTTGGAAGGATGCCTCGATTCGGTTAAGCGGCATGTTACCTGTCCTTTCGAAGTCATTCTTGTCGATAACGGGTCTTCGGAAAAGCTCTCGGACACTCTCACCGTCCGGTTCCCGTGGCTCAGAATTATCCGGAGTGAAACAAACCTAGGATTCAACGCAGGCAACAACCTGGCAGCGAGAAATGCGCATGGGGACTACTTGCTCTTGCTTAACATCGATACGGTCCTGTTGAGCGACGTGGTTCCAGCGATCGATCTCTTGCAGGGGGACCTGAAAATCGGAGTCGTCGGAGCCCAGGCCTACGGAGCTTCGGGTGAGCTTAGACCGTCGGCGGGGCGTTTCCCAAAGGCCAGCAGACTGTGGTTGTTTCGGAGTCTGTGGATGAAGCCGACGCTTGCGTGGGGACCGAGCGAGTTGAATGCCTTCAAAGTAGACTGGGTGGAAGGATCGTTCCTAGCGACGACTTTGAAGCATTGGAGAGCCGTAGGTGGTTTCGACGAGAAGAATTTTCTATTTGGTAATGACGTGAATTTCTGCCGAAGCACCGCGCAACGCGGGTTAGCGGTGGTCCAGTGTACCGCAACCAAATACGTCCATTTCTGTGGATATGGGGAGAGCCGGATGGGGCGTCTTTACGCCGGCTTTCGCGACTATCACAAGAAATTCTCCACTCCGGCCGAGCAGCAAATGGCCGATGTGGTATTGCGCGCCGGCCTCATCGCACGAATTGTGGTGTATGGTCTCTGGTATCGCATAACAAGGAATAAAATGATCGGCGAGAAATTCCAGCGGTTCTCCGAGGTGCGCAGAAACTGGGCACAGTTAACCCCATGATTTGTCTCTGGGGTCATGACAAACCGTGCGGATATAACAAGATATGAAAGACGTCCTCTATCAGTTGATGGATCGCATTGCAACTCGGCTCAAAGGTTACGACTATCACTTGGATCGATCCGTTCCTTTGAACCTGGTATTGGGAATAATGTTGCGGCGTTTCGCTTGGCTTTGCCGCGGCGTCGTAAAATGCCTCGTGCTTCAAAGAAGGTTCCGATTGATTTATATAGCTCCGCAAGTAAACCTTCGCAATGCGAGTTTAATTCGTTTTGGCCAAGGCGTGACCTTGGAGCGCGGCGTGCTCATCGACGGGTTGTCGAGCCACGGCGTCGAATTTGGAGACAACGTGATGATCGGATCCTATTCGATAGTTCGCGCCAGTATTCTGGGGAATTTGGGAGCAGGCCTGCGAATGGGGAAAAATTCCGCAGTAGATGCATATTCCTTTATCGGGGCTGCCGGGCAGATTACGATCGGCGAGAACGTGATTATGGGCCAACACGTTTCGTTTCACGCGGAAAATCATAACTACGAGCTTACCGATATTCCCATTAAATATCAGGGGACGCGACGGTTGGGCATCGTTATAGAGGACGACTGTTGGATAGGTTCGAATGTCGTGTTCTTGGATGGTTCTCATGTAGAGACGGGATGTGTGATAGGAGCAGGTTCCGTCGTGCGCGGTCGAATACCTGCATATTCGGTTGCTGTGGGTAGCCCCGCTCGAGTCGTTAAGTCCAGATTATTGGTCGATGGGGAATTGTCGAGAGCGCCTTCAGTTCGAGCGGGCGGTATGGCCTGAATCGACAAGGCCTGGAAAATATCGGGAATCGTCGTTGGTCTCATCGCGCGCGGTTTGAAGTCGTCGGCATCCGCCTCGGCGGGGATAGCTAGATGAGGGGTTGATTACTATGGATAACACCGAAGGAGAGAACTACAGCTGTTTGGCTGCCACCCTGGCGAGCGTGGAACAAGAGATTCAGGAAAGCATGTCGGTCCAGGCCGAGTTGTCGAAGAAAGGGATTAAGGAGATTGTGCAGGCAGGAAAAGCAATCGCGGCCTGCTTGCGGAGCGGCGGAAAACTCGTTGTATTCGGCAACGGCGGAAGTGCCGCAGATGCGCAGCACCTGACTGCAGAACTTGTGGGAAGATATCGTGCGGACCGCAGGGCCCTCGCGGCTATCGCCCTAACTACGGATTCTTCAGCGCTGACATCGATCAGCAATGATTTTGGATTCGAAGACGTTTTTTCCCGGCAGCTCGAAGCAGTCGGCAAGCCAGGTGATATTGTTTTGGCCATCTCCACTAGTGGAAATTCGCCGAACGTGTTGCGCGCCGTCTTATTGGCAAAGAAACTGGGACTGGCTACTATAGGTCTTTCCGGAAGATCCGGTGGCAAATTGCGCGATTGCGTCGATTTGTGTTTAAGCGTGCCGTCCGATTCGACACCTCGGATACAGGAAGCTCATTCGTTGATTATTCATATTCTCTGCGGAATTGTGGAGAATGCTGTTGTCGATGCTGACCGTAGTTCTGACGCGGTGAAGGCAGATATAGTCGCGAGGGGATAAAGATGCCGCTGGACGAGCGTATTCCAAAAGGATCTAAGGATCGAGACCTTCCCTCCGAAAGTTTTGAAAAGCTGAGTTGTCTTTCCAGCGCACGGCAGCGATGTGACAGCAGCCCTTCGTTTGAGTTCTCTCATCCAACAGTTGGGAAGAGTTCGTTTTGATTCAAATTGCGCCAGCCTCCCGGTCGGCCGACGCTGCACGGAAGATCGCCGACGTCGCAGCACTTGGCGTTCTGGTCCGAATAGGTGGCGGAAAGCGTCTGCTAGTCCGGTCAATCGAAGCCGTTTTGCGCCCGTTCGTGTGGCTTGTGGATCGGCTGAGCCCCTCCGTCAGCGGTCCCATGCAGGCAGAAGTGCAGCGCATACTCGTCGTTGAATATTGGAATCTCGGCGACATCATAATGGAACTGCCCTTTCTGCAGAATCTGCGAATCCAATATCCAAGGGCTCAGATCACACTCTTGACCAGCCCCAAGTGTGTTCCCCTTATCGCCGATCAGGGTCTCGTCGACGAAATGATCGTTGTGCGAGTTCCTTGGGCTCAGCATTATTCTCGGTGGCGAAAATACAACCCTTTCTCATTCTTCTGGATTGAATTTTTGCGGACCCTCACGACGTTGCGCGCTAAAAAGTTTGATCTCGCGTTCACGGCGCGGGCAGATATCCGTGAAAATTTCATTCTCTGGCTCGTCAACGTTCGGCGGAGGGTGGGCTACGCTTTTGGTGGTGGGGGATTCTTGCTCACCGATACAGCTACCCCGGATTTGGCACGACCTCATTTCTCCTGCCGATGGTTACGGCTGCTCGAGCATCTCGGCAAGCCAATCCTAAGCCGGAAACCTCACTTGCGCATAAACCCGGAAGAACAGGCATGGGCGGAACAATACCTCGCAGAGCGAGGAGTAAAGGCGGACGAATTTATCATCGCCCTTCATCCCGGAGCTCGCAGTGCTATTCGACAGTGGGGGGAAGAAAACTTCATCGCCGTGGCCGAACGATTGTGGGCCAAGTTTTCTGTGAAAATCCTTTGGTTTCAGGATCCAGGCCAATTGTCATCCGCCCCGAAGCCAAGACAATGGATCCCGTTGTCGTTACCGTTACGTCAATTTATGGCCGTACTCAACCGTTGTAGTCTGTTTATTTGCAATGATAGTGGGCCAATGCATATCGCAACAGCTTTGGATGTGCCCGTTGTTGGGATTTTTGGTCCCACGCAACCGACTTGGTTTGGACCGTTAGGCGACGGCCACCATGTCGTGATTCGGCCAGAATTCTGGTGCCGTCCATGTTTTGACTACTGTATTTTTGACCAGCCGTATTGCCTGCGGTTGGTTACCGTCGAATCCGTTTATGAGGCGGCTGCGGAGGCATTGCGCGCGATCTTTAGTGCTGCCGAGGTTAGCAAGGCGCCCAGCGCCGTGGTGCCCGCGTCTATGAACACGATTTCCAGGGTGGAGCAAGAAGCGGATTGAGGGTCACAGCAGCGGAGGATCAGCGAGACGTCATGGACAAACCCGAGCGCGGGAATGAGAGCAAGCTCCGAATCGCGATTGTAGGATCGCGAGGCATCCCACACACCTATAGTGGGTATGAGGCTTTTATCGGGGAAGTCGGTCCTCGGCTAGTGGCCCGAGGCCATGACGTGATCGTTTACTGCCGGAGCAGCCTCTTTCGGGAAAGGCCGAAGGAATACAAAGGGGTGCGCCTGATTTACCTCCCGGGTATCGAGACGAAAACGATGGGGACGCTCACGCACACCCTGGTGTCCATGTGTGACGTGATGTTTCGCGGGATGGACGTAATCTTCGTGGTCAATGTGGCGAACGCATTTCACTGCGCGCTACCACGGCTGATGGGGAAAAAAGTGGCGATCAATGTCGATGGCCTAGACTGGAAGCGGGACAAATGGGGTTCGCTGGCCAAAAAATATTTTTATTGGAACGCCAAGAATGTGGGCAAGATTTGTCCGAACGGCATAGTGACGGACGCCCGGGAGATGCAGAGGATTTATATGCAGGAGTTCGGGACGCGGAGCGTGAGCATCGCGTATGGAGCAAACATCGAAACATCCACGAATGCAGATGTCGTTCGGAAATACGGGCTTGAACCTTTTCAGTATTACTTGATCGCCAGTCGGCTGGTGCCGGAAAATAATGCTGACTTGATCGTGCGGGCGTTTGAGCAGGTGCATACTTCGCGCGTTTTGGCTATTGCCGGGAATGTGAACTACCGCAGTGAGTTTGTCGAGCAGTTAAAGCGGACGAGTAATTCCCGGGTGCGTTTCCTGGGTCATGTGAGCAATCCGGAACACATCAAGGAACTGCACTGCAACGCTTACGGCTACATTCACGGGCATAGCCTAGGTGGAACAAACCCCGCGCTCCTGAAAGGCCTGGGTTTCGGAAACTGCGTATTCGCGTTAAACACCGCGTTCAATCGGGAAGTGCTTCAAGATTATGGAATATTGTTCGAGCGGGACCCGATTGACCTGGCACGAAAGCTGCAACACTTCGAAGATCATCCTGAGCAAGCAGCGGAGTATCGACTTCGCGCACCATATCGCGTTCGCGAGGCTTACACCTGGGAAAAAATCACCGACCAGTATGAAGAGCTTTTCTTGGAATTGGCTGCGGGGGAAGATCCAACACGAGTTCATTCCAGCTTGCACAGTTCGATTGCGACTGAGGCTGAGACCGCCCCTGTCACCGCTTCAGTGAGCGCGTCCAAAAGCTTTTGATTTGCAAGAACCACAGATTGCCGTCCGAGATGGATCGTGAACTTCGGATGCTTTGCAGTTCGCAAGAGCAGCCACTCCGGACTTAACTAATTAGAACCAGAATTAGAATTATCCATGTGGATCGCTCCCATACCGACAATCCTGTAGACGCGGCACTGTTTTCATCGCGCCAGAAGAATTAGTTTAGATCTTAGGAGAATATTAAGTACATGAACAGCACGGCCGCACGGCGTTCGACATCGAGGCCGAAGGTAATGGGAGCACCGCCCCGCGAGTTGTTCACAGAGGGCGTCCTGGCAGTTCAGGTGCTGCCCAATGGCCGGGGCCGGGGGCGAAACCTCGTTCGCAGCTTGTCGGTGCAGATTGCCTATGCCACGATTGACGCCGCTCTGGTGTGCATGGTCGGAGCGTTGATCGTGGGGCTTCGCTTCGGCCTGGAAGTTCCCGCACAGCGCCTCGCGTTCAATCAGGTGGCCGGGCAAGCGTACGCCGGTTTTTTCCTCTTGTACGCCGCTTTGGTCGTTCTCGGATGTGCCAATCAGAATCTCTACCGCACGCCGCGCGACCGTAGCGTTTTAGACGAGACTCTCATGGTTGCGAGAGCTGTTGGCGTCGCCACAGCGCTCTTGGTTCTGTTCATCTTCATCACAGCCTACAGCGACATCTCCCGTCTGGTTGTCCTTTCCGCGGGTGTGCTGAATGTGCTGACTTTATCCGGATGGCGTTATTTCAAGCGGCGGCTGGTGTTGTATCGCTCCGTGGAGGGGATTGGTGTTTCACGTGTATTGATTGTAGGCGCCGGGCGGACTGGCCGGGCCTTAGCGAAATGGTTCGAAGAAAATCCCCACTTGGGATACATGGTCTGTGGTTTTCTCGACTCCAAACCCTCGTCGGATCCTCGGGTTCTAGGGACGATCAGCGATCTTCGTAAAGTAGCTCTCACGCAATTTGTAGACGAACTGTTTGTTACTCTGCCTTCCGAGAGAGAGATGGTGAAAACGACAGTACTTGAGGCACGCGAATTGCGCCTCGGGCTGAAACTTCTGCCTGATCTCTACGATGGGCTCGGCTGGCGGGCGCCGCTGCACATGATCGGTGGTTTTCCAGTGATGGACCTTCAATGGCAACCCATTCCAGCCGTTGGCCTGGCTATGAAACGAGCCTTGGATATCGTGTTTGCCGGCGCTGCGCTGATCCTGACGGCGCCATTTCTTTTATTGCTCGCTATTCTGATCCGGCTCGATTCCCCGGGACCCGTGCTGTACGTCGCGGACAGGATAGGACATAAGGGATCGAAATTCCGTTGCTTTAAGCTGCGAACAATGTGTGTAGGTGCGGATCTACGGAAGGATGAACTGAGGGCTGAGAACTGTCGTGAAGGTCCATTTTTCAAATTGGAGGAAGACCCGCGCGTAACCCGGCTCGGCCGTTGGCTGCGCGGTACCAGCTTCGACGAATTGCCCCAGCTCTGGAACGTACTCCGAGGCGACATGAGCCTGGTCGGGCCTCGTCCCCATCCAGTTGACGACTACGAGCGATACTCCGTCGAGCATCTGCGGCGGCTGGATGTGAGTCCCGGCTTGACGGGCCTGTGGCAAGTGACAGCCCGTAACGATCCGTCATTCGAAACCAACATGGCGCTGGACCTGGAATATATCGAGAACTGGAGCTTGGGACTCGATCTCAAGATTCTATTCAAAACAGTTCCAGCAGTGTTCCGTGCGGAAGGACGCTGAAGAAGGCTTCGCAGCGACGCGAGACGGGTATCTAGGGACCTTCCGCGATTTGTCAGATAGACTGGCGATGAGCGTGCCCTATATGAATGAACTCCCGTCAATTTCGAAGGGCAGCTACGAGCGAGCCGTGACGATGTTTTTTGTCGCCGTGGGATTAGAGTTTCCGTCAACGAGGGGTCTATGAAAGGTGTCGTTCTTGCAGGTGGTACCGGGAGCCGGCTTTTTCCGATTACGCGCGTTACCAACAAGCACCTACTGCCCATCTACGATAAGCCGATGGTTTATTATCCCATTCAGACGCTCGTCAATGCCGGCATCCAGGAAATCATGGTTGTCACAGGCGGGAAAAATGCCGGAGATTTTCTCCGCCTCCTTGGAAACGGGCGAGATTTTGGCCTCAAGCATTTAAACTATACCTATCAGGAAGGCGAAGGCGGCATTGCGGAAGCGTTGGGTCTGGCCGAACACTTTGCGGATGGTGAGCCAATTTGCGTTATTCTCGGTGACAACATCATCGAGAACAACATTTGTGATGCGGTCGAAGACTTTGCAGGGCAAAAACAAGGAGCCCGGCTTCTTCTGAAAGAAGTTCCGGATG
>Ga0187855_10000371_pt1 | contig 40314 bp, 57 predicted proteins | sample June2016WEW_8_10_2_FD_132969 | JGI IMG/M metagenome (GOLD analysis project Ga0187855, IMG submission 132969) | Peatland microbial communities from SPRUCE experiment site at the Marcell Experimental Forest, Minnesota, USA - June2016WEW_8_10 | ecosystem: Environmental > Terrestrial > Soil >... | reverse complement strand
GTATTGGAGCCTAAAAAATTCGATAATACCTTTTATTGTATGACAGAATCAGTGAATTTATCTACAAAGATTGGTAAAGAGATTTACGCACAAGCTGAAATTGCAGCTAATGGACGAGATATTTTAAGAACTGGTGAATGGGAAGATATTAAAGACATGGCTAACGTTATATCTGCTCATCCTATCTGGAATGAACTTAAAGATGGTAAAGTTGAGCAATCTATATTTTGGGAAGGTGGCACATTTGATACACCACTTAGATCAAGACCAGATATTTTTAATGATAAATTAATAATCGACCTTAAAACTACTGATTCGATTAAAGCATTTTCAAATTCTATTTATCAGTATGGCTATCATAGACAAGCAGCTATGCAGATAGATGCATTAAAACAATTAGATGGTAAAAAAAGATTCTTTGCCTTTTTCGTAGTTGAGAAAAAGCCGCCTTATTTAACAGCGTGCTTTACTTTAGACGAAAGCTCATTAGCACAAGGCAGATTAGAATACTTAGATGGCGCAGCTTTATATACCGAATGTGTAAGGTATAAAGAGTGGCCTGGGTATGAAGAAAAATTCCAATTAATATCATTACCTAATTGGGCAAAAATGAAAGAATTAGATAATCAAGCAGGAGGATTAAAATGCTTAGCTCAAATGTAAAGCCAATTAAACCAAAACAAACGTTAACAGAACTTTTAGCGGATACTGATAGCAATATCTATTATACCCTTAAAAATTCGATTTACCCTGGGGCTAAAGATGAATCTATAGGAATGGTTTTAGCATACTGTAACGCTAAAAAGTATGATCCGATTGCTAAACCTGTTCATATTGTGCCTATGAGTGTAAAAAACAGTCAAACTGGCAGTTATGAATATAGGGATGTCCTTATGCCTGGGATTGCATCATATCGCATTGACGCTGATAGAACTGGGCTATATTTGGGGATCAGCGAACCTGAGTACGGTCCAACGATAACAGAAACGATAGGAACAATGGAAATATCTTATCCTGAATGGTGTAAGATGACTGTAGAAAAATATAATCCTACTAGCGGTAAAAGTTCTTTCTTTTCTGCCAAAGAATATTGGAGAGAAAACTACGCAAACAAAGGCAAAATAAAAGGAACATCACAGGTTGATGAAACCCCTAATGCTATGTGGACAAAAAGACCTTTTGGACAAATAGCCAAATGTACAGAAGCTCAAGTACTTAGAAAAGCTTTTTCAGATGTTCTTGGTGTGCATCCAACCTTTGAAGAAATGGAAGGCAAAGAGCCGAAAGATATTGTTAGTGTTGTAGATCTAGTTGATGTTGGCGCTACCATTACTGCCGAACAATTAGAAATTGTTAAAAGCAAAATAATATTGTCGGATAGCGAAGAAATAGCGTTATGTAATTATCTAAAAATTAATAGTTTAGATCAGATGCTAGCCAAAGATTTTGCTGACGTCATAAGGCAGCTTGATAAAAAAATTAATAGGCAACAAAAGATTAATAGTTTGCCTATTAACAAAGTGTTTGAAGAAATCAGTACAAATGACTTGCAAGAGGCAAATTAAAATATTACTATTACCCTGCATTTTTTTATTCTTAGATCTGTTAGTGATTTGAAAGACCGCTAACAGATTACTCCTGGCCTAAAGGAGCTTCTAGAACTCCTTTAGGTTAGCTCAACGGGAATATCCTAAATTGTTAATTAATCATGGCTGATGTTTAGCCCTTACGGTCCTCCCTGGGTTTCCGTAAGGGCTAAATTTTTTATGTCTATTAATGCCTACTTCTTTGTTGCTCTAAGATTTTTCTAAGATACGCTCCCTTGTTTTTTATTTGGATCCCTTTTTTCTTTTCGTGTTCCCTCATAGCTACAATAATTTCAGTTAGTGCAGTAAACCCAAACTCGTTAACCCACCTCTCTACCGATTTCTTATTTACCTGCATCATCAACAAATCATTTTTTATATCAATTTGTTGCTCTTCTATCATATGATAGTTTGTAGTAGTTAATGATTGTGTTAAATGATTATGGGTGGTCTCTCTAGGTACACCCCCCCTGGTCTCTCTGGGTACAGCCCCCCTAGTCTCTGCGACTATAGGTGAAGAATTATCCACAGGGTTATCCACTGAAATTGGCATGTTATCCACATAGTTATCCACAGCGTCAGTATAAGTAGGCATTTGAATAGCTACATGCCTTGGTAGTAGTGACAGGTTAATTTTATATTCGTTAGCTTTATGCATTTGACTGTTGCCTTGCTTTATTAAAACTATCCGTTTTTTATCTAACAAAGCTTTTATAGTTCGTTGAATAGTACTCTTAGAAAACTTAAGTTCAGCAACTAGAGTGTTAAGGCCAGGATAAATATTAGTTCCGTCCTCGCTGGCATATAAGGCCATCCTGGCGTAAACAGCAGTCTCAATTCCTGTTAGTCGATACTTCCCGTTAGAACCCTTGGCCTGGTCACGAAACGCGGCCAGCATTAACATAAAACACATGTAATTTACTCCCTGTAAATAATTGGCGTTTGGTTTGACTTTAGTGGTTAATCGGCTGATACTTTCCCTTTATCCATGCAAAATAATTGTGCCCTAGGAACACAACTCCGCCTAGGGCGTTTTTATATTAAACTCTGTACTCTTAAAGCCGTCAATTATTGAGATGATGGCCTAGCTCTTAACACTGATGGGTTACTATAAGAATAGACTACTGCATCTGCATCATAGATTGTCACTGATTGTCCAGAAGAAGGGGTAGTAGTAGTTTCTGTAGATGATGGGCTAAGAGTTAAAGGAAAAATCACATCAGTTAAATTTTGTTCTTGTCGTCTAAGATGTGCTGAACAATGATATAATAATTCTGGATGTTCATGATGCTTATGATGCTGTTTAAATTTAGCCAATGCTTTAATCACTAACATTTTTTCTCTAACTTCTCTAGGTAATGATGTTAATGAGGTAGCACTAAGAGATATTGGAATAGCATCGGTATGTTGACGAGGTAATAACGGCGTATCTTCACAATTAAATTTAGTTTGATTTTTAAACGACCATAGTAAAGATTTTTCTAGATCAATGGTAGATCCATATTTTGATAATGCTTGTGATCTCTGAATAGTTTTACGCAATTTCTTTTGTAATAATTCTTGTTGCTCTAAAAACACTTCTAAATCCGCATCGTAAATTAAAGCATCTAGCATATGTTTCCAATCATGAGGGTGTGAACCGAAATCATGTAGCGGTGATCTCCTAAAATTTCTAATACAAAACTCTATTACTTTTCTAATGGTATCACCTGTTATGTTATAACCTTGATTCTTAAATGCCTCTATTAACTCTTCTTCTCTTTGTTTAGTTAAATAAAAATCAGGGTCGCCATATTTAAAATAACAAAATGCTTTGGTCATCATACGTGAACAAAAACCAGTAATACTTCCGCCTGATGTTATAGCTGCATATAGTGTAACCAATGATTGAAAACTATTTGGAATGCCTAATGCTGTAATAATACCATTTAAAAATTGAAAGAAAGGCGCGCTTTGATAAAACAAAATACCACCTGCTATACAGCCAACAGATGTAAGAATGACTCTAAATGTACTTCTAGTCGTATGTTTTCCTGTTAAAACCGCCTCCAATTCCTCTTTTAAAAAAAGAAAAGGGAATAACAGTAGATTTATAAGTTGAGCATTTAATAAATAATTTGTCATAAAACCTTAAAGTATTGTGCATCTGTTTTTAGGCGGTCTTGGTGTATCTTTATGCACCGTAACTGGAGGCAACTCTAATACTGACATTATTTGTGGAGTTGCTGGAGGCGCAAACGTACCACTAGTTGGATGTCTAGTAGTTGGAGCTTGTGGGCTGGTAGATGGTTGTAATAAATCAAACGTTCCAGATGGATGTATTTGAAAATGTAATCTACGGTTAGCCACAGGACGTGCAGTCCATCTACAATTTGCCTTATAATATGGCTCTGTACTATCAATCCTCTCTATAAAAAACACTCGTCCCTGATGAGGTGGTGCTCCCATATCTCTAAGAAAAGCAGAATAGGAATGGCACCAATCTTCACAAACTTTTGCTCCAATTGCGCCAAAATCTTTGTATGAGGGGTTGTTCGAATTGTAACAGCGATCTCTTATTTCCAACCATTCTTGATACGCTGGCGTAATAATAACATCCATAACGCTATTAGCTTCGTCATCTGCACTGCTACCGCTAGATCTGGGTTCTCCAGTATACATCGTACAGCTCTCCTCTTTTTTTATATTTTCAAGAAAGTATAGCGTAAATATGCTGACAAGTTAGCAATCTACCGCAAGCTGTTCAAAATTTGAACAAACGAGGAAACCTCGGAAATTTCAGTAAACAGTTATCTTATCCACAGGGTTATTAAAAGATTTTGTGGATAAGTTTATTTACAAGAGTGTATTTACTTTTAATTATTTTTATCTTACGTTAATACTTATAATAATCATATAAATTTTAAAAACATATAAGGTGGAGTAAAAATGAGTAACGGTACATTGTGTTTATCACAAATTAGTAAATTAGTTGGGATGCATGGGGCATGTTTGCATGAAAGAGCAAAAGCTAGAAGAACTAAGACTCAAAAACTGTCAAGGGGGGGGCAATACAAGATTTTATTAACGCCCGAACAAATAAAAAAAATAATACACGATCGATTTAATCCTTTAAGCGGGAAAGTAATTTATATAGGAAATTTAAAAGGTGGGGTGGGAAAAACTACGTTAGCATATTTAACAATAGAGGTGCTATCCACACTAGGTTTAAAAACTTGTGCTATTGATTTAGATATTCAAGCAAATTTAACCAGACAATTTGATGGCATAAAAGCAAACCCTCCGGTATTTGCGGACTTGGTAGATAAAAAACTTAAAATAGAAGATATAATAATTAAATTAAGTCCTACTTTAGATATTATACCATCTTCGTTGAAAAATGGTTTAATTCAAAAAACGCTATCCCACGAAACCCCGAAACATTATTTAACGTGGTTTAATTCATTATGCCTTTCATATTTACGATCTAAATATGATGTTATTGTCGTAGATACTCCACCCAGTTTAACCACTCTAAACTCAGTATTTTGTTTGTGTTTACAAAGCACTGATAATTTATTGATTCCTGCTTGTGCCGATGAGTTTTCTATAATGGGCATAGAAATGTTTTTAGAAGACGTAAAAACTATCCGTGAATCCTATAAAACCAATTCAGAACCAAAAACAAGCATACTCATAAATAAATTCTTTCAGAATCAAACTAACAACATAGAAATGTTTGCCAAAATAAGCAAAGCATATCCTAACTTGTTATCTAAAAATGTAATTAAAGACTGCGCAAAAATAAGAGAAACAACTACCGATAAAAAACATATAGGAGACGCAACCAGAAAATCAGAGCTTTTTGATGTTCTTGTTACATTATTAAACGAGTTTAATATTTTAAAAAAAGTGAAATAAATAATGTCTGTCGATATAGATAAAATCTTAAAAAAAGCTAAAGAATTAAACGCGAAGAAAAAAAACAAGCCACAATGTAACTCTGTTATTACTGGCTTACCGGCTGAATATAAACCATGGTATCAAGGTGATAACTTTTCTCCTGAAGAAGCTGAGAAGTTAGAAACCTCTCAGCCGCCGATCATGGAAGTTTTGGTTACAACGGCTGTCGAGGATAATTTGGAAGTTACCAATCTTAAAACCATTTTCAAGGAAGATAACTTTATGGATAATGACAGAAAAACTGCTGAAACTCAACCTAGTACAAACCTAGTACAAACGGAGTACAAACCTAGTACAAACCTAGTACAAACGGAGTACAAACCTAGTACAAACCTAGTACAAACGGAGTACAAACCTAGTGCACAACCTAGTACAACTTTTAAAACGGAGTACAAACCTAGTACAACATTCTCAAGCTTGGTTGGCCTACAACGCAAGCTAGTAAAATTCGTTTATGACGAATGCAAGATTGCCAGAGCAAAAACAACAAAACAATTATCCATAGAATATATAGTTACAACGTTGGAAACTCCCTATTTTAGCATAAAAGCAACCATTCAACGTTTAATAAAAAAAGGAGTTGTCATCAGAACTGGTTTAAAACAAGGTAGGGGTGGCTGGGTGACATATGGTGTTCCCGACCTAGTGTTTAACGAAATATTAAGGTACGAAGAAACGGAGTACAAACCTAGTACAAACCTAGTACATTGTTCAAACTTTGAACAGAAACCTAGTACACAACCTAGTACAAGTCTCTCTAGTAGTAGTAGTTATATTAATAATAAAAATACTACTACTCAAACGGAGAGCCTCGATTATTCGGGTTTGGCAGGTATTGGTTTTACAGAAGACCACCTAACTCAGATTTTACGTGAGTATGAAAAAAGACCAGAGGTAGCTTTGTCCTCTGAACAAATCCAAAACTCAATTTATGCATTAGCATTTGATTTAAAACATAACGATACAAGCAAGCTTAGATCACCTATCGGGGTATTGATATCTGGTTTAAAAAATGGAAAACCGTATTGTAGTATAACCCCTGACAAATTTAAAACTCCAAGGGAAGAAGCTTTGCAAAACTTTACCACTATGGTTGAGCAACAACAAAAACGTGAATCCGAGCTAGAAAACAACATAAAACAAATGGAATTTGATAAATGGAAAGTTGAACTTACGGACAAAGAATTATGTGAGTTTTGCCCAATGGACGCAATCCAAGGAGGATTGTCTGAAAAACATCGACAAACGTTACAAAAGAAAAAAGCTCTAGAAATAGCAAAAGAATTTTTTGAAATAAACTTATGGCCATCGCTACGCAAAACCCTACCCTAACCAAGGCCGTTTTTAACGCCTTACAGCCTCTTTCTTTAGGTAACCGCTACCTACCTAGCGCCCCACAAAAATAATGGCTAATAAAGCGTTTAAATGAGTTAGTGTATTTGCACGGCTCGCGACAATTTAGGGAACAGTTTTTGGTAAGTTGATCCTGTTACCCTATATGCTATAAAAAGTTAATAACATGGGAGAAAAAAAATGCTCAAGGATAAAGAACCTCCACACCCTGGAGAAATACTACTTAGGGAATTTATAGAGCCTAACAATATAGCGCCACATAGGCTAGCTAAGGATTTAGGTTGGCCATATTCAAAACTAGAAAAACTTATGGATGGAGAAATAAACCTTTCTATCGACTCTGCTATGGAATTAGCAGAAGTTTTAGATATGGAGCCTGATTTTTGGGTAAACTTACAGGCCAAATGGAGTAAATGGCATGATAATCAAGCGCTAATAGATGAGAACCTTTAACACAAAATATCCGTGTAGTAATGTGAGTATTGTTCCAAACAAATACACCACATTTTTTAGGCGTTTAAATCCAGAGGTTATAGCAAACTCAAGGTTTAAAATATGCTCTTTAGTTGCGATAAGGCGTAAGTCGGTTTCACCAGCGAGCGCTAAATTACGAGCTAACATTTTAGCTTGGTGCTCTGGGAAACCAGCTTCAATAAATTCGTCAGTTTTTAATAACATGTTTATTTTCATCCATAAATTCCACTAAATCCGTTTAATGTTCCACGCGGAACATATATTAATCATCTCTAGAATGCTTGCTAGGTGGTAATAATTTCTCAATATCTATTCCTGTTTCTTTCTTAACAACTTCCTCTATAACTTCTTCGGCAAATTCAGTACCAGGATTATCAATTTTTCCAGTATACCAATAACAAACACCAGAGAAAATAACAGAAAGAATGATAATCACAAAGCAAATTACCTTGGTGTTTATTCCCATAGTAATAATTTTATCAACAAGATTATCAACACAAGGATCGCTCATTTTTTAGTCCCCACAAAATTATTGTAGTTGGTAATATATTCATCGATAGTAGCTTTACCGCCAGATGTATTATAATATTTTTTATAGTATTCTGCTTGAAGTTCCAAAGTGCTTGGAACTGGTTCGGGAACTCTACGATAATATATTCTAGCCATAGCCGTAGCATAATAAAGGTTGTACAACATAAAGTTAGCTGGTGGCTTCTTTCGCGGAAGACAAAGTTGCGGGGGGATTGCGCAAATTTCTATTAGCCATTCGAGAAGGTTTGGATGTGATGGTAGATAATTTTCCCAAATATCATCATGGGTAGCTGGCTGCATCTGATAAGGCCCAATTGCTAAAATGTTCTTTTGTAAAGATGCATATAAATCTGGGTTGGTGCCTTCTTGAAATAAAAATGTACCGCCTCTAGATTCTTGGGCGCAAGTTCCAACAAGCAAATCTTCTATATCTGATCCGTTAAGCATTAAAGCTTTTAATACGGGCTGGATTATTAATTTTCTAAACTGTAGGTTGTTAAACATTATTTAGGTTCCCTCCCAAGTACTCTGTAACTGCATCCATGGCCTCATCTAAAGAGTAGCATACAACAGCTCTATAGGCTCTGTCATTTAAATTATCAACCCATATTTTTTGATGATCGGAGAGACGGCCATTTTTAGATTTTAATTCTATAAACAACCCATGATAGCCATTATAAGGCACGGCCATGAATAAATCAGGTACTCCAGCCGTAACGCCTTGCGCCTTGAGGTTTTTAGCCTCAAGACTATTTCTACTACCCCCATTAGGAATAGCAAAGGTAATAAGACGTAGACGTGGGTAAAGAGAAAGCCACTCAAAGAATGCACTTTGGATCTTAGCTTCTGTTATCTCTATACCAACCTTAATTAGCAGAAGGTGTAGCAGGGGCTGCTATTGCAGAGCCTACAGCATTTACAACGTTTTCAGTAGTACCTAAAGCAGCATCGGCATCACTAATTACAGCACCAAGAGTGCCAGGAACTTTAACTGAATTAAGCATATCTAGAACTGATTTAGCTTCTGCTAAACGTCCTACTAATGCATTGTGGTTAGCAGCGCTTTGTTCAATTGCTTGAGCTAATTGTGAGATACGTTCAACTAATGATTGCATTGTCATATTTATATTTCCCTATATAAAAAGTGCCCCATCGTGAGGAGCGTTAATCGAATATTCACACAGCAGGCGTTATGGCTATCCACGAGACGGTAGTTGCAGCACCTGGATCGGCACTAAAACTTACAGTTAATGTGCCAGCACCTGGAACTACTTTAGTAATTGAAACAGCATTAGTAGAGGCTAAAATAGAGGCTGTCACTATGCTGGTTGCCCCAACATTGGTTGCGGTATAAGCATTGCTTGTTCCACCACCAGCATAAGCGGCAGTTGTTGCGGCATGTAATGTAAACCCAGCATCAACAATAGCGCCCACAGTACCAGTTGCTTTAACAACATTACCGCTTACTAATGCGCTAGGAGCTAGCACAAAGTTGGCAGTAGTAGCTGAAGGATCTGGAATTGTAAATGTTCTAACTCCAGCTTGAGATGCGTTCGTTACAGTGACCGCAGTATTTCCAGAGTTAGCGGTAGCCGCTACCACTAAATTTCCTTTGCTAGCTGTTGCTGGATAAGAAATAAAATCACCAGCTACGCCGCTAGATCCTGCCTGGACGTTTCCAGCAAAAGAACCGCCAGAACTTGCAGGAGTTACTAAACTGTAAACTAAGTTTGGAGCAGTACCTGTAATTGCTACGGCTAAAAATACAACTCCACTTGTGGTATTAACTAAAGCCATGTCTCCATTTGATACGGTTAATAAGTTTTCGTGGACAGCTTTGCTTAAATATCCTGTTGTCGTCACAGTTGCAACAGAGTCATTAGTATTTATAAAAACTAGATTAGGAATAACACCAGCTAATCCAGTAATGCTACTTGTAGCTTGTAAAATTGACATCTTCGCCCTCCATGGCTTTGATTAATTTACGTTTTATTTTGTATTAAGACTTATTTTTTCCCTTGTGAAGAGATTTACCAATGCGGCCTTCCATTTTACCGCCTTTTTTATTCATTTTTTCTCTTTTTTCGTAAGATTCTTCTTTACGTTCGTGCTTTTTCATTTTCGATGTCCTTATTAAAAATAAATTAATCTAAAGTCATTATAGTAAATCTTATACAAACCCCAAAGGTCGTCAAGAGCCATTGTCTATTTTTTTGCTTTAGATTTCTTAGTGGCCTTTCCTTTAGGTTTTACATGCTGAGGCAACTTTTTACCTTTAGGGGTAGCGGCTTCAAACTCCTTAGCTAATTCAGGGTGTTTTGCATACATGTATTTACGCTGGGCTTTGGAAACAAAGGGCACTTTATTTTCCCCTTCTTTTCATAGTTTTAACTTTTGATTTATCGGCTCTTTCAAGCTTTTTAACCGCCTTTTCTATTTTTCTTTCTTCTTTTAATTCTTTGCGTTCATGTTTAACATCATATTTCTTTGCCATATTTGTTCTCCTACGAATTAGTGGTGGCAGTTGAAGTGGAAGGAGTAGTAGTTGTTGTTGAGGTAGTTACAGTTGTACCAGTTGCGGCAGCCATAGCCGTATTAACTGAACTAATTTGAGCAGACAGAGTCGCGGTTTGGGTAGGATCGTTATTAACTACCTGCGCCCAAAGAGCAGCTACTTGTTGTTCCAAAGACGGCAAGGGTGGAATGGTTTGTTGTGCTTGCCATGCTGCCGTATTGGCGGCTGCCTGTGCAATTTCCGCATCAGTTAATGGTACTTGCTGGACAGTAAAATTACCTGCGCTCACTACATTTACAACGGTATCATAGTCACTCATAATATAAATTCCTTAAATTGAAATTCCATAAACACTAATACTTCCGCTGGTAATGTTTCCGCTACTCATGTAAAATTTTATAGCCGTAAATATTGCTGCTGGCTGGCTCCATCCAAAATATGAAATGGCGATTGCTGGTTCTTGAGAGGTATAGGATAAAAACCCACTTCCCGCAGCAGCGTTGCTACTACCATTTGTTCCATTTATCCACAAAGAGCCATTAACGCCAACGCCAGTATTGCCTACATTATAGGCGCCTCCTCCATTACGAGTAAATGCAATTTGAGAATCTGATGTGCCGTAAGTATCATATAGACTTCCAAGTATACAAGTTAAATTATTCCATACATAGTTTGTAGTAACATAGGTTGGGGTTGATCCTGTTCCTAATTGAGCATAAAAAATCACACCGTTAGTAGCTGCTAATACTTGATTAAAAACAAAAAGATATTGACTATAAGTGGAACTAAAAACATTAGTGAAAGCAAGAGATGCGCTATTAGATGCTGTAGCCGTTGCGATGTATACTAAGTTGCCCCCTCCTCCGCTTGCTGCTTGGAAAGTTGGAAGCGCCCCGGCGCCATTACTAGTTAATACCTGTCCAGACGTACCAACGCTTGCGATTGGTTGTAATGCGCCTGTTGATGTTGTACCGCCACATAAAACTGCATAAGCAGTAGTCGATGTGTTGCCTGTACCGCCATATGCCACACCTACTGCTGAGCCATTCCAGGTTCCAGAGGCAATAGTCCCTGTGCTAGTAATGTTTCCTTGTACGGCCGATGGCAAGGTCGAACTTATAGAAGGTACGCCCCCAGAACTTGTGATTAGTACTCCATTATTGGCGGTTGAAATTTGTCCTATGGTATTAGTGGCAGACGAATATAAAATGTCGTTTGCAGTGGTGGTGGTAGGATAAGTAGCAGTAGACCAAGAAGGAGCTGCGCTAGATCCTGACATTAATATTTGATTGGCTGTTGAGGTGCCTGAAAGCACTGCGAACGCCGATGCCCCAGAATAAACTATACCACCGGTTGATGCGGCTAAATTGGCAGCAGTACCGCCGTTAGCTAACGACAGAGGGAAACTTGGTATTTGAGAAGTCGTGGCTAATGTTCCGCTTGTTGGAAACGTGACGGAAGTAGTATTACTAAAAGTAAAAGTAGATCCGTATGCTCCAGATAGAGTTAAGCCACCAGCAGTAGAAATGCTACCGCCTAAAGTTATAGTGTAGGCACCGTTATTAACACCAGTTCCACCGTATGTACCAGTAATTAAAGAACCATTCCAAGCACCGTTAGTAATTGTGCCTGTTTGTGTAATATTACCTTGAACAGCAGTAGGTAATGTTATGCCTATGCTTGGTACTCCAGTGCCGTTAGTTACCAAAATGCCATTGTTAGCAGTAGGCAGCCCAGCAATAGTATTATTACTAGAACTATAAAGTAACTGGCTAGCAGTTGTTGACGCTGGATATGTGGCCGTACTCCAAGTTGGGGCAGAATTACTACCAGATTGTAATATTTGATTAGAAGTTGAGGTGCCGCTAAGAATTGCTCCTGCGCTTCCTGTAGAATAAAATACACCGCCATTATTTGCTGTTAAATTAGCATTTAATCCGCCATTAGCTAAAGATAATGGAAAAGTAGGAATAGATGAAGTTGTCGCCAATGTACCGGACGTTGGTAGAGTAACGTTAGTTGCTCCAGTTAATGATAAAGTAGCTGCATATGCTCCGCTAGTTGCAAAGTTACCGCCAAGAGTTATGGTCGATGCACCGTTATTAACGCCAGTTCCACCGTATGTAGGCGAGATTACACTAGCGCCCCACGATCCAGTTGAGATTGTACCAACGCTAGATAATGACGATAACGTGGTAACGGCACTATTAACCAATGTTCCACTTGTAGGCAGTGTTACACTAGTGTTGCCAGTAACAACTAGCGTAGTATTATATGCTCCACTAGTTGTGAAATTTCCGCCAAGCGTAATCGTGTTGGATCCGTTATTAACACCTGTACCGCCATAAGCGCTACCAATTATAGTGCCAGTCCATGTACCAGTAGTAATTGTACCAAGAGTTGTAATGGATGTTTGTCCCACATATGTAGGATCTATATCTACAATAACACTGCCTGTGTTTGGTGAGCAGGTAATAAACCCTACTGTTCCACCGACACTCACAACGCCTGTGGCTGACGATTCAAACGCTGCCCAATTAGTACCGTCAACAGTTCCTTCAAATACTCCTGATTGACTGTTAAACCTCATGGTTCCAGCACCACCAGAACGTGCCGCCACATTACCTTGAGGCAATGTAATACCGCCGGTTCCTGGTAATATTGCATTATTAGCTAATCCAATAGTAACAGCGCCAGTCGCGCTAGATACTGTGGTTTGATTGGCTGTTGCAATATTACTTGTTACCCCTGTTGGGGCGCCTGCTTGCCAAGTAGGAGCGCTCCCTGCACCATTACTTGTTAACACATAACCTGAAGTTCCAAGACCTGATACCGTTTGTATTGCACCAGTCCCATTACCAAGCAACACGCTATATTGAGTAAGAGATGTAGCACCTGTTCCACCGTAAGGTACATTTATTGTGCTGCCAGTCCAGGTGCCGCTTGTGATCGTTCCAACTGTTGTAATACTAGTTTGTCCTACATATGTAGGATCTATATCAATTATAGGGGTAGAGCCACCGGTTGAAGTAATAAATCCTGGTGTACCACCCACACTTAATACCCCAAGAGCTGAGGTTGTAAATGGAGCCCATGTAGAGCCATCAACAGTGCCTTCAAACACACTGGTTTGCGTGTTAAACCTCATGGTTCCAGCACCACCAGCACGCGCCGCAGTATTTCCTTGCGGAAGAGTAACTCCCGCGGCTCCTGGTAGAGCTGGATTAGATGTTACCCCAATTGTTATTGCGCCTGTGGTACTAGTAATTGTTAATGCTGTTCCTTGGGTTAAAGTAGCTGCGACCGGATCACCAGCTGTCGTTCCAATTAATAATTGTCCTGCGCCTAATACAATAGGATTAAAAGGACTGGAACCCTCGCTCACTAATATCCCGTGCGCAGTTGGGCTAACAAGACCAGAACCACCTTGAGATGTAATTAATGGCAATGACGGGATCCCAGCAACAGTTGCTAGTGTTCCTGAAAGTGGAAATGTGAGATCGGTATTACCAGTAAAATTAAATGTGACCGGATAAGCGCCAGTGGTTGTTAAACTATCCGCAAGAGTAATAGTCGATGTTCCGTTATCTACACCTGTTCCACCGAACGCAGCTCCTAGTGGTTCAATCATATATGTTATGGTGCCAAGCTCAGTAATACCTTGTTGAACAGCAGACGGTAATGTTCCTGAAATACTTGGTATACCATCTATATTAGTAACAAGTACGCCATCAGCAGCAGTTGCTAAACCAGTTATGGTATTATTTGCAGACGAATATAAAAGTTGATTTGCAGTCGTCGAGGAAGGGTAGACAGCTGTTGACCATGTAGGCGCGGTATTCGAGCCTGACAACAACACTTTATTTGCGGTTGCAATTCCAGACAGTATGGCGGCAGCTGAGGCGGTTGAATAAAAAATCCCGCCATTAGAGGCAGTAAGGTTAGCATTTGTTCCTCCATAGGCTAATCCAATAATAGAACCTTCAAAAACCCCAGTCGTAATTGTACCAAGAGTTGTAATAGATGTTTGTCCAACATAATTTGGATCGATGCTTAATACTGGGTTTTGTCCTCCAGTACAAGAAATTTTATTAAGTGTTCCTGAAACCGTTAACACTCCAACACCTACAGTTGTAGCTAACACTCCGCTGGTTGGAAATGTTACACTAGTAGCTCCAGTCATATTAAAGGTAGAATTGTAAGCACCAGTTGTTGTTAAACTGCCACCTAGAGTAATAGTTCCAGTGTTATTAACGCCTGTTCCACCAAATTGTTGATTTAAAGGAGCACCAATAGAGGCAATAGCACCTAACTCAGTAATATTTTGTTGAACTAGTAATGGGATAGTAGCTTGAAAACTTGGGATCCCACCAGAATTTGTAACTAATATTGCGTTTGTGGCTGTAGCTAAGCCTATTAATTGAGTTGCAGAGGATGCGTATATTAATTGATTAGCAGCAAATGCAGCATTTAGTGCGTTACCTATTGTCATAAATTAATCCCTTAATAAATTAAGTTACCGCCCAATTTCCTTGTGGTGCGCCTAAAAGTGTAAAGTTATTATTAGCAACACTGCATACTAAAGTCAGGGAATCACCAATATTTGATGATGCAATAGAGCCACCTGTTCCTAGAGTTGATGCTATATTACCGAATTGAATTTTTTGCCCTGCATTTTGCGCTATTGTAACAGTATAATTTGAAAGATTTATAATCTGTAGTATTTGTCCTGCTGCTGCAACCGTTGGCAGTGTATAAATAGCGTTAGCAGAGTTTGCTAGAAAATATCCGTTATTAATAACCAATACCTGCCCAGAAGTTAATGTTGTCCAGGGGAGCGCCGCAAATGCTTGGGCATTAAATATAGTGTTAGCGCCATTTCTTAAGCCTACAACAGTGTCGCCAGATTCAGCAACTGTTGTAACAGGATTAAATTGACTAAAATTTGTAGACATTTATTACTCCTGTATAGCGTAAAATGCAACAGTAATACTTGGTGTACCGCTAGAATAAAAATGTATTACATCGGTTGATTTAACCATTTTAGCGTTTGGGTTAAGTTCTGATGTTGTTGCTGCAAAAGTATTACCGGCGGGTACGGCTGCCGCTGCGTTAAGCGCTACAAAAACATTAGCGCCACTTGAATAGGAAAATACCGCCATAAATTTATTAAAGGTTGTAGCGGTTGGCGCTCCTACAGCCGCTGTTAAAGGAACAGCAACTGTTGTATCAGTATTTGTGGTTAGCGTTGCGGAATAAATGGTGTTACAAAACGGCAAACCGAAACCATTTACACCACTTTTAGTTTTATCAATGTTATAATTTGTTGCCATTATATATCCTTATATTTTTAAACCCCCATCCTTGGGGCATTAATTAATTAAACTATTCCTAAACGAGCATCTGCTGTCCAATTAATCGCCATGGTATCGCCGTAGAAGATGCTGGTTTGATTATCATCTTGTACATAGAATCCAAATTGCCCTATACCGCCATACACAGTACCTGTGGCATCTACAGCGCCAGTTACGCAATACATTTGAGCGTTGGCATTTACAGGGTTATATAAAGTAATGGTCGATGTTACAACTCTTTTAAGAGATTGAAATGTTACATAGTAAGCAAAATAAGGAGGGACAGGTCCACTAGTTCTTAGACGGTAAGGCTGACAAAAATAAGTTTCTCCGTTCCCTAATCCTACTGCTTGAGCCGGAACAACACTCATGTTAAATGATTTTTCATAGTAAACTTTACAATCGCTTATTACGGCATTTGCAGATTGTGGCGCTGGCCTTGTAGGAATATCTCCCGGTACAATGCTTACAGAGTTAATTGAAATAGTATCGCCACTATTCATTGCACCAAAACCTACAACTATTGCAAAAAAATTAGCAGTTTGAGTAGCAGATGCTCCTTGCATATCCCAACCACTAAATCCATTCAAATTAAAATTGGTAGTAGCGTTAGGTGTTACTGTAAATTGAGCAGCCCCTAAACTATTCCCCGGTACTTGAACCCAAGTACCATTTACTGTTGCAGGAAGCCCGTTAGCGTTCAAAGTTGCAACGATAGAGTTATTAGTGCCAGCCACAACACTTGGTAATGAAGCATCAGTACAGTACCAAAGGGATATTGTTGCGGCTATTCCCGTTGTATTTGAGGTTTTACTTTCAATGGCCGAAGACATTCTAGAATTCAGCATTTCTTTAGCTTTTGCAGCGTCTAAATATTGTATGATGGCTGGCTGTACACCTGTGGTGGCGGCAGTTAAAACAAATTCTCCATTTCCTCCACGACTAATGCTTACACCACTATTAATAGATTGAAATACAATTGTTTGATCCCAAGCATAAAAAGACTTGTTAGCCCCTACTGCTTGAGTCGCAACACTCGTTCCTAAAAATTGGGCAGGATTTAAGGGAAAATCCCACCCTGTCAGATAACTCGGTATAGGCTTATATTGTAATAATGGATTATAGTAATGAAACATATAGTCCATTTGACGATTAACTGGAGTTTGATCATAAACAACATTAGGCTCATTAGTTTCTAATCCTACAATTTGTACATTACTAAAAGTTGTAGTTGTTCCTATAGGCAAAGAAACAATAATATCAACGTAGCCAACATTAGAAGAATCGGTATTACTGGCTGTTGCTAATTGAATAGTGTTTGTAAACTCTTGATAAGTTCCTAATGTATTTGTAGAGTTAAGCAATTCTTGCACAGCACCAGTAGACGGTGCATATTGTATGATTGCCGAGCTTAGAGGCGCTAATAAAATAGATGATGCGATATATCCATTAGTGCCCCCTGGTTGAGGCGACCAAATGCTAGGGTTATGGTAAAGCCTTTGTGATAGAGTTAATGCAGTAATATTAGCGCCTGGCGCTACAGTTAATGTGTATGGCGGATTATAAGGATAAGCCGTTGAACCTGCTATAGAATTTCTAGTAACAGTAACACTTCCAATTCCTAGAGTTGTTAAATTTAATGTCCATCCTGGAGCTATAGTAGTACTTAAGGTTCCAGATCCAGTAGTAGTAATAGTTAATGAATTAGAAGGATTAAATAAGACAGTTGCAAATTGAGGATTAGTTAGGGCATTACTAATATCGGCTTGTGTTAAAGTTTGGCTTTCGTTGGTTACTATATTAGGCCACGCTTCCCTAGTAAACTGCTCTGTTCCCATTGAATTAGTAACAGTAATATAATAAAGTTGTACGTTTGCATCAACAGCAGTTGAATCATACGGAAAATAGTAAATAGCAATATTATTGCCTGATGAATCCTGAAATGTTCCAGTGTTACTTAAAATAATAGGGTTCGGCAATGCCGTGTAAGTGTAATTAGGCGGTGCGCCAGATAGTTCATATACAAGCTTTGGCACAGTTCTTGCGGCATCTTGCCAGAAAGAAACAACCCCATTAGCTAAGGGTGCGCCTGAATCTTTGTCTACTAAATATGGGGACAAATCAATAGCGGTTATATATCTAGGGTCAAGAGCCATATTTAGAATCCTTTCTTTGCTGTGGCATCCATTACGTTGCTGTTTTTAGTATAGTAAAATTTAAGAATATAACTACTATAAATTGTCTCTAATTATCTCCATAATGCGTCCACATTCTTAGGACCCTTACAGTTTTAGTTGTTTTATTTACTTCATATTCTAAGCGATGCTTAATATCTATTCTTCTTGAGTAAAGATTAGTATGGCCTTTTAATTTTTCATAAGAGGGCGGATTAGCAAATGGATTATCTTTTATAATATTTATTAATGCATCTATTTTAGCACCCAAACCAGCCCTAATAAGTTTTACTTCATCTCGGCGGCAGCTTTTATCGTAGATTAATTTCCAACTAGCCATTAACGGCCCCTGGCTCTTTCTCAAGAAGTTTTTTAACAGCTTCCTTGTGTTGTTCTTCTGTTAAGAACTCAGAATCTGGAGCATTAGAGGCTTTAATTATAGATTCCCAATGCCCAGGAATAGACATTAAATACATTGTTTCTACCATTCCAGCATAATCATTGGCTGACATTAAAACTACGTTATTTTTTTTGCCTTTAATATAAACTGGACGGTGTCCATCCGTCATTTCGTTTATCAAATTAGACAGGTTTTGCCTTGCAGCGCTTACACTTAAAATCTCCATGCGACCCTTCACGGTTTTATTTGATAAATTACGAAAATATTCGATTTCTTTGTCTATCGCTGCGTTTGAATTAGAAAATTCTTGTTCGGTTTTTAATGCTTTCATAATATACCTCCTATTTATTGTAGAAATTTACCACATTCTGTATAGTTCTACAACTATTGACAAAAGAGAAACATATCGGTATAGTTAGTCTAAAAAATATAAAGGTAAATACACATGGCAAACATAGATACATTACAAGCGTATGAAGATTTGGTTGCATCTGGAATCACAGAGAAAGAAGCAAAAGCACACGCTCATTTACTAAATAATTCCCTTGATGGCTTAGCAACTAAAGAAGATTTGCAAAACAGCTTACAAAATTTAGAAAAAGATTTAAAATACTTTTTTATAAGTTCTTTTATTGGCTTTGTATATGCTCCAGTTATTGCGGGGATCATAATTGCTGGAATTTTGAAATGGCTAGGAAAATTTTAATAAATAGGAGATGAAAAATGGCTCACATAGATACATTAAAGTATTACGAAGACTTAATTAAAAGTGGGCAAAACGAAACAGAGGCTAAAGCCCATGTTTATACATTAAATAATGCTTTAAGTGATTTAGTAACAAAAGAAGATTTAAATAGTCTAGAAAAAAGAATAGATTCAAAATTTGATACAATAGAAAAGTTTGGCGGCGGCTTTCTAATAACAATGACTGCGTTGCTTTTAAAAATAGCCTTTTGGCCATAATAAACGGGAGATGAAAAATGGACACATTAAAAGCATACGATAATTTGATAGCGGCAGATATTCCCGAGAATCAAGCCAGAGCACAAGTATATTTACTTAATTCTTCATTAGATGGTTTAGCCACCAAAGAAGATGTTAACAGAATTGAGGTTGATGTAAAAGAAATTAAAAGTGACATTAAAAAATTTATGTGGGGAAGCATAGTTGCTCTTTTGATTACAGGTTTGGGGACATTAATAAAAATAGCATTTCACTTATAAAATGCACAATAAATGGACGATGCCAATTTAATAATATTATTAATGATACTGCTAATTATACTTTTATAAATATAATAACAAAGAGGAGTAAAAAAATGATTATTGTAGGACTAATTATTAGTGCTTTTGTAGTCGGCTGGGCATTCACAGATAATTAGAATATCATTTATGTGTAAGCAACTGATAACCAAGCCCACCAGTAGCACCAATACCAAGCACTCCAGCACCTCTTTTTAAATATTTTGGCAATAATTGGTTTATCTCGATCTCTGGATATTTATTTCCAAAATGCGCTCTAAAAGTACTATCGCCGTGAGCCTTCTTGAGAAAATCTTCTGCTGTTAATGTAGGAATCCCTATTGATTTTTTACCTTTAGTTTCCCCTAAATAATTTTTAATCAAAGGATGATTATACTTTAAAACCTTATCTGCATAAGTTTTATTTACTTCCTTAAAGGCACCAAACTCTGAGTGTAGCCCAGCTTCTTTTAATGCTTTCGACATAGCGCTTTGAACTTTAATCCTTCCTTTTTTTAGTTTATTTAATTGGTTTGATACTTTAGTGGTTTGCCGCAACCCTTCCAATCGGCCGATAGCATCATCTAAATCCTTTTTTATATTATGAGCATTACCAAAACTTTGATCGCCAGGAGTTATAGATTTTAATTTATCGCCATTTGGTAATATTATTTTTGATTCTTTAACTTTAGGTAAAGCATTTTTAAGCGTTTCTTTTTCAGCGGAATTCATGGCCCCTAATAAGCCTTTAGATTTTATTTTAGATAAATCTACCTTGACCTTAGCCTTGTCGGCAGCCCTTGTTACCCTGTCGTACACTTCTTTTGCTGCATCCTTGGCAGCTTTTCTGTCTACCTTAGCTATTTTATCAGCTATTTCTTTAGTACCACCTTTAGGAAATGCTTTAGGAAGATTTGCTGCCCACTTACTAAGTTTTGATAGTTGTTTTCCACCATATTGAAGTCCACTAAAAATTCCCCCAGCAATTGCACCACCGGCGGTTTTTTTCCCTGAATTTTCTAGCCTAGATTCGCCTTCATTAACATAATCTGTAACACCTTCTATACCACCTGTTAATCCACCAGTAACGATATTTTTTGCTAAATTACTATTTAACAGCCATTTTGGAATACCTGCAAGAGTTTTTGCTGGAATGTTTCCTGCTAATGCTCCTACAGGTTTTTTCAGTGCTATAGCTGCTAATATATCTCTATTAACTTTACCTATAAGTTCTCCTCCATTTGTTATAAGGGGATAATCTTCTTCTGCCAATTTAAGACTTGCTTCTCGTTCCCTTGCTCGTTCTTTAGACCAATCAGACACGCCTTGTCCTAAATAACCGCTTTCTAATAAAGGCTGCAATGCTCCGTGTATTGGCGTTTCGTAAACTGCTCTTTGGCTGGTTAGACCAGCCAATAACGCTTTTAATAATGGATTACCAACAGAATCGTTATTAATTTGTGGCTCCTCAGCATCAGGATATTGATTAAATTCATCAGCATCAGGAAAGCTATCCCATTCATTAGTAGAATTTTCACTAGCATCAGGGAAGCTGTCCCATTCATTAGTAGAATTTTCACTAGCATCAGGGAAGCTGTCCCATTCTGAATCGTTTACCATAAATAACCCTTATTTAACTAATTCATAACCTGGTTGGCTTAAATACTTTTTTGCCTTATCTGCAGGAACATCCTTTGTTTTTCCATTAAATCTAATTTTAACTATGCCATTCTGAGCATTGTTAGGAGCAGCATTATTCGTTGGTTGTTGTTCCCCATTTCCTGTTGTGGCAGCATCTCTTAATCCCTCAAGATCGAGGTATACCGGAAATTGATTCTCTAGGCCTTTTAGTAATAATTCCTTTGCTGGTTTAGCATAAGAAATTTGTTTTTTAAGGGAATTTAAGACATAGGCATTCGTTGCTTTTGGACTAAGCCTACTTGCTTTCGTTGATTGTAACATCCTCATCTTAGCATCAGTCATCCTGCTTTGACCGCCATATTCCTGTGCCATTTTCATCATTATATTATTGGTTAATTTTTCAAATGTGGTAAGCGCCGCTAGTCCTTTTTTATTGCCATTAAACTTTCTAAATAACTGAGTTATAATCCCTGGATCTTTACCTACTAATATGTTATTAAAATCCTCGCTCATATCAGGATTATCGTTAAGTAGCTTCTCGGCCTCATTAATCTCTTTTTCTACATCTACCAAATTATTTACTTCTTTAAGATGATTTCTCATACCTGTTGTTACAGCATTTTGTTCGTTTGCAGGAAGACTTTTTAAAGAGTTCGGGTAATATTTTTTACCATATAGAGTGACGGGCTGACCTTGAAATGGAGCATTTTTTGCCTGCTCAGTATTTCCTTGTTGGTTTAAGTAAAAAGCATGGGCTATTTTTTGTCGTACATCGGCCTGTTCTTGTTGCTCTGCATATCTAGCCTTAGCTTCTTGAATAGCATTAGCAAATTTAAATTTATCAGGAGCGTATTGAGCCTCAGCGCCCAAAATAGTATTTTGATGCCCTAAGCCTTCATTCTTTATTCTTCTATCTTCGGAATCCTCACTAGTTTTGAGTCCAGCTAAAATATCAGAAAATCTACTTCCTAGCTTCATAGGCTCTATGTTTGCAAAATTAAATGTTTGTATTGGCATCGCTTATCCCTTAGAAAAATGAACCTATTTTAGAACTGAAAGTATCAAACATACTTTTTCCGTTGGCGCCCCTATCAAATAATTTAGAAAATAATGCGCTCCTGTCGTTATTATCTTCTCGCCTATCTAATCTACGTTGGCGCTGATTAGCAAAATCAAAAGTTGCTTGTTGTCCTAAATTTGAGCCCAATATATTAGCTAAATCAGAGGATGCATTAAATCCAGTACCAGCCATACCGCCTAAAGCACTGGCGCGTCCAGCTAATCTTCTTTCTTCACCAGCCAACCCAGCATTTTGAGTTCCCATAATTCTTGATAAGTACTCGCCCATATCAGAACCTAAGAGATCGCGAACAAGTTCTGCTTGTTGTCCTTGATCGTATTGAGTACCTGCAAAACCGCCCGATGCTGCACTATTTCTAGCAGCTCCTAGCATTTGATTTTGTTTGTAATTATAGCCGCGCGATGGCTCGTAGCCTCTCATTAAGTTATTAACGAAAGCATTAGGATCGCGCGCCATTTGGCTATATTCAGCGGGAAATTGATTTTGGTTAGTAGTAGATGTATTACTGTATTGATCGAGTAAGCTACTGTAGGCTTTCTTCCCTTCCTCGGTATAAGGATTTAAATAGCCCATAGCCATACCAGGAATTTGGTTTAAATAGCCCATTCCGGCATTACCACCACCGCCTCTACCACCTAATAGGCTCATGCCAGCCCCCAATGCAGCCCCCCAAGGACTACCGCCGCTTCCTATAAATCCCTTGCCAGCGCCACCTAAAGCTTTTCCTATACCACTAAAAAATCCCATTACCTATGCTCCTTATGGATACGAAGTAGTTGTAAATTTTACTAAACTACCATTAACTTTTCCAACAAATGTAGATGGCGTACTATCAGTTACATACCATAATGTACCATCTGGCATCTGTGATTCAATTATAGCTAAGTTTACCATCGTTATCTGTGGCACAACCCAGCCATTATCACTTAAATTATCTCTTAAAGTTTGGTTTAACTCTTGGTTATAATTTTCGTGATCAATGCCTTGTAAATATGTTGGTAAGTCCATTAATATAGCTCCACCATTCCATTATTAGCTACAAACCGACTTAAACCCCAAAATCTTAGTTTTAAAGTTAAACTATTACATGCCCCTAAATTTTCCCAGTTAAGAATGTTTTGACGCATCCCTATTGGGTTTAAATTTCTAGATACTGTATTACTCCAAGTAATTCCACTATCTCTTGAAACTGTTAAATCAACTCTTGGCTGATATGGAATTGTTATTGATGCTATATCTAAAGAATCCTCATCTGCCATTGGTTGCCCAGCTTCTGTGTAGATAGTATCATCAGGAGGGTTAAATAAATCTTCCGTTATTAATAAATCCTGCCCAGGGCTATTTATTGATAACCCTGTAACGTTTTTATCGTTACCTTGCTCAAGTGTGAATACAAAAGTATTTGGTCTAAATTGGCTACTGTCATCTGCTCTAATGGTGTCGCAAATCCTTATTCTTTGGATTTCATGTATTAAAGTTGGATCTGGTATGGCATTCGGTAAGTTTTCGTTGTAAGTTGTTAAATCAGTAGATGATAAATATAAATCCCCGTCATTTAAAGAAATAAAATAAGTCTGTCCATTAAAATAAGCATAATTTTTGGCTGGATGATAATTTAAATCCCAATCACTAAGATTAAAAAACATCTCAGTCGTACAATCATAAAGGATGGTTAGATTATCTGCTGGATTATAAAATGTTAATTGATAAAATAAATGACCATCTTGTCTATAAAACATTGCTGTTGATTGTGCTGGATATTGAATATGAGACAATTGATGATCGATACCATCTGTTGATATTGGCTTAAATTCTTGCCCATTATACACCATAATAGTAGGGGCGTTATTTTCATTTATAGCTAGCCATGCTATAAATTTATCTGAAGATGCAATAGTTGAAACAGAAGCGCAGCCATAATCTACGCTTACGTTTTGATTTCTTCTATAGTTTTGTAATCCCCCAATTTGCATCCATATTTCGCAAACTGATGTTCCCATAACTAAAACGTTAGCTGATTGAGCAGGAATTCTAACGACAGCAAGCGCATAATCAGGTTTGGTTTGTAAAGCAAATTGGCCAGTAGTTGCTTGTGTAATGGTTGTTGGAGTAGCATATTGATAAGCATACCATGCAGCACCATTAGTTGTTGCGTTGGCGTTCCCAAAAAGAAAATAGGTATTATGATAATCTACATAGCCAGGGACAAGATTACCTAAACCAGTTTGAACCGTTAAACTAGATCCTGGTAACGAATAATTATAGATATAAGCATTTAATCCATCTACAATACAAATCTGTGAGTTTAGGTTTTCATCTATATATACAACACCTCTTTCAGTTCCCAGCATTCCTACAAAAGTAGGAACAAGATGCTCATTTAATGAATAAACAAAACTGTCAACTACAACAATTAAACGATTACCGCGAATACTAGTGAAAATACCGCGACCTAATCCTTCTGGAAGTAATTCATAAACCTTTTGATATCCAGCGGTGTTAACTAGCCATTTGTCGCTAATAAACATATTATAGGTTTTTTCACTTGAGATTTTCTTGTATCGACCGAAAGTTGAACCACCGACAACATTTACTTCTTCTCTTCGTGAGTTTGGCGTTTGTCTCATTTATGGCACAATCCTATAAATTAATCGGTAGTCCACCCGTGTCCTAAATTTACTTGAGCGTAATTAATGCTTTGGTTTGGGGTTAATGTCGATATTTTATTAATTCTTAAGTCCATTGGGCTAGATCTTTTAGATATCATTTGCTGATATTGTAGTAGTTGTTTAGTTAATGATGGAGAAGGTGCAAAGTTGTAGGCCGTACACAATCTATCTGCTAATCTATATTGCAAATAGTTAATGTAGTACTGATCAAGTATTAACGATAAGTCTTGATTAATAGTTACCGTTTGCAATCTAAATCTACCCGTTAATTGCATTGGGTATGCAGTGTCTGGAAAGAAATAGATAAATAAATTACAACCGCCTAAACAGCGTTCGCAATGCCAATTATACGGCAATGATTCAACATTTTCTGCCCTTGCTGCACCAAAATATAAATCCTGTGATTCTTTCCTCATTTGATACCGAATGGTATTAATAAAGAACGTTAAAGTTTCTGGGTCAGATAGGTTTGGGATAAAATACATTTCTTGTCCAGGCACTGCATTAAAGTCATATGATGTCGTAAAATAAGGAATCATATCTTCCTCAATTGCAGTATCGGATAAGATTTCGTTTAGTTTTAAAAACCCTGTTTGTTCCTGGTCACCCGCCACTGTTTGGAAATTGCGTGATACGATTCCCGAGGTATAAAATGCCTCAGAAATTAGCAATGTGACGGGATAAGCCATGGACAAGTGCTCCTTATAATTGATCTACGTAGCCAAATACAGAAACTGCTAATGAAGCAGAGCCATTTGATACTAAGTAATCAACGCCAGTTGTGCTTGATATAGTCGAGCAAGGACAAACTAAAGATGTACTAGTAACAGTGCTAGCAGGAGATGACGTAATAACCTGTCCAGCTGCTGAGCTTGAACCGCTAGCTTTAAAAGCAGCAGTACGAGTACCACCAGCATCAGCTGTTAAAACTGATTCTAGTATTACTGAGTTTGCAGTACTTGGTACCATTGCTGAAACATTAACTAGAGCAAATGCAGTAGATTGACCAACAGTTACAGCAGTTGCAATGGCAGCCGCATACCACATAGTACGACCAGATTGGCTAAAGTCTAGAATTGCAGCAGCACCACTAGTTAAAACGCATCCAATACGGCGGAACATATCATAACCAGCAGGTAGTGTTGGAGCGCTAAAGCTAGCTGATAAAAGACCAGCAGTTGGATTATAATCAGTAGAATCTCCTATTACGTAAACAGCATATAAAGTGCTATTACCTAAAGAGCCGACATCTAATCCGTTAGCTCCGTTAGCAGATGCAACGATAGTGGCTGCGCTTGATAAAACAATATCATTAACGTTAGTTGAATCGCGGAACTGTCCAGCTGCAATTGTAATGCTAGTGCCACTTACAAAGGAAAGCGCACCACCTTGGACATAAAGGTTACCAAGGTTAACCATAGGGTAATTTGGTTGTATTGTCATAACATTCTTCCTTTTAAATAAGGGGCATTTCTGCCCCTATTGTTAATCATCAGGTTATAGAGGGAATACTAATGCCATCGCATATTCTGATACAAGTGTACTACCCCATATTGCATCATGGATCATCCCCATCTGATTCTGTCCAAATAGAGTTCCGTAATACATACGCATTGACACACCTGTTTCTGGATCGTTTTCGTTTCCTGTAGGGAACGGTACTTGATCAGGCAATCTTGGCATTGCTAAGAACAATGGATCGCCAGCTGTTATCAACCCAGACCTGTGACTTGGTAATACCGATACTTGCATACCAGGTAATATTTGAGTGTTCAAGTTTTGAGCATTAGTAGCAGATGCTTGTAATGCTGGGTAAATATTAACGGTTACCTGAGATCCAGAAGTGGATGCAGCAGCCGATGTAGCTTGAAATTGAACTGGGTTAGCAGATACCTTATGACCGATAAAGGTTCTGTAACGCAAGTTAGTATATCCAGATACACCATCGTTAAATTGGAATTTATCGTACTGTTGAACAGAGTTAGCATCGTTTGCAGCATGAGTACCACTAAAGGTGATTGCTGTTACGGCGCCGTTAGCATCTAAAGTAGTTGATACTACTGTTAAAGTGCTTCCTTGTTGTCCTTCTGTTCCGGCTATATGAATTGGTAATAAGTTAGATTGGTACCAATCGCAATTAGAGAACTCTCCTAATTCCCACGAGTTCGCAATCTTGTTATTACGATCCATTGCAAATTGGTTTAATCCAGTACCAACGATGTTAGGTACAACGGTATCGCCAATATATGCTTTAGCGCGGCCAGTAGCTGAACCATAGTTACGGTATAATGCTAATGCATTAGCTAATTGAGTGTAACTATTAATTGGATTAACACCATCGCCAAAGAATCTGTAAGTATTAGTTACACAATTTTGTGCGACATTAGCTTCGATTTGGGCGCCAATTTCTTGAACAGCAGCTTTACCGAAACGTCCCATGTATTCCTCAACATTGAATATAAATTGTTGAGATGTGAATGCATAGCTAGTTGAAACTGATTGATCGCAAACCAAAGTTTGTATTCTTTGATCAGCTGGTTGAAAAGTTGCAACCAAAGAATTAGTAGTAGTCATTCTAGGAGGTAAATCAAAGCCTACTGAATCCCCTAAGTTTCCTACTAATTTCTCGAAGTTTTTAAATTTAGTGTTCGAGGTAGAAATAAAGCAATTTAAGTTTTGTAGAAACGCAAGTGAAGACATTTGGTATGTTTGCACTTGTTGTAATATATTTGTTGGTCCTGCCATGGTAAAATTTCCCTTTATCTAGAGTTAATCTAGGTATGTCCATGGCAATATAGTTAGAGGTTAACGATCTTTAGCCTTTCAACCAAGGAGCGTTCTTAAAATCCTTCAACGTCATCTTGCCGCTATCCATACCGACCGAAGAAGATTTAAGTTTTGATAAAGGAGGAGGGGCACTAACATTGTTGGTTTTTGCTTCTAGATTCTGGCTTATCGATTTTGATAAACGTTCTAGCTGTTTTGTCGCCAATTTAGGCGAGGTCTTAGCTAGCGAATCTATTTCTAACAACTTCGATGGGTTATTAGCCAGTTCATACATAATCTCTGGCGTATTCTCCATTTGAGCTGCTAGCATCACAGCATTGGGAAATTTATCAGGTTCAAAATCGCCCATGACTTCGTTAAAGTCTTCAAATAGCTGAGAGCCTTTACCCATTTTAAGGTAGTACTGATCAGCAATTGTCTTTAACTCATCTTCCTGAGCTTTTCTCTCAACCTCATCACGATGCTTTTGCAAATCCTGCATGAACTTGTCGTATACTCGCCGTTCAATTTCGGAGGTATCGTTTTCGCCCGTAGCCGCTGGTTGTACAGCAGATTCAGCACGAATCTTTTCAAGTTCTGCCTGATGCTCGGCTTGCATCTGTTGACGCACGCGTTCAGCAACATGGGCTTTTTCCCGTTTAACAATGTCATTCACCTTGCTAACTGGTAGTGTCTTTTCAGGTTCACTTTCAGTAGCTGGCGCTTCGATCCCTGAAGCTTCTATATCATCCATAAACCCACTATTTCCCCGTGACGGTAAAATAACCTCATGCGCTGAGTTCGCGACCATTTATACCCGATGGCTCGGTAGGAGCCTAAGTTTCTACATCCTGTATAAACCTAGTAATTTAACTCTAGTTCACGTTCTAGATTTGTGCAAATTTTGCACAGTGTTTTGGGGATAACTGTAACTGTGAAATTAGCCGTGATATTAGCCGTGAAAGTATTTTTTTGTAGGGGCTTGTTATTTAATGTGATTTATGTTAGTCGCGGCAATTCTAGTGCTTGTTTATAGTTTGTTAGATAGGTATAATGTTAAAAAGGGGGGCAATAAATTGGAACATATTAATACATTAAAATTTTTTGAAGAACTAAAAGCTGGGGGAGTTCCAGAGGAACAAGCCAGAACCCAAACCTATGCTTTAAATTCTGCATTAGATCATGTGGCTACAAAAGAAGATTTAACCAGCGTAAAAGAAGATTTAAACGGCGTAAAGGCAGACGTAAAAGAATTAAAGGCAGACGTAAAAGAAATAAAAGGCGACATCCGTAAATTTATGTGGGGTGGTCTCTTGGCTCTTGCTGGCGGAACAGTTAAAGTATTGTTTTTCCATTAAGGACTTTAGTATGTACGCAATAGCATTTGATTTAAAAATTGACGATCTAAAAAAGCATTATGGCGAACCCTATAATGGTGCTTATACGGAAATTTCCAAAGAATTGGAAGAAGTAGGTTTTGAATGGAAACAAGGGAGTCTTTATACTACAAAAGAAGACGCTAACACCTTATCCCACCTTTATGAAGCAATTAGAATATTATCTAATATAGACTGGTTTAGGCTTTCAGTAAGAGACATTAGAGCTTTCAAAGTAGAAGACTGGTCAGATTTTACAGTAATAGTTAAAAACCATACATAATCGATAATAATATAAAGAAAGCCGCTAACGGTTGTTCAAATCATTAGCGGCTAGGATATTTAATATGAATATTTGTATATTAGTACAATAAAAGAAAATTAGTAAGTGCGCCCTTCATATCTTGGTAATTCTTCTATTTCTTCTAGAGATAATCCTACGCATTTACTTATTATCTCAGGACTAACCCCAGCATTTAGTAAATTGATTGCAATTTCTATGGACTTTTCTATGCGTGCTTCTAAAATAATTAAAACCTCGTACGTTATAAAATCTTCTGTTGCCCAATCATCTCTCTGCATAATTATACAGTAACTGTATAATTAATGAAAAAAAATAGCATATACACTAATAATTTATGTTAGTGTATATGCGCTTAATACTATATTCTAAGCTTTTTTTTAGCTGGCGAATTAGGAGCGTCAACCACGCTAGCTACTGTAGATACAGCGCTTTCAACGCCCTCAACAATAGGTAATGCTTCAGGTGCAGCAACTCCTATTACAGTATTAACTACTGGCTCAGCCGCTTCTAGAGCATTAACGGCTTCATTAACTTCTGGCTGAATGTTGGAAACTGCGCTAACAACATCGGATTCAATCTTAGGTGCTTCGGCCTCAACATGATGTCCAATGGCATCTATTTTAGCATGGAAATTAGCCATAGCTTCGTGTAGTTCGGCTTTAAGTTTATTCAATACAGTTGCTATGCTTTTAGGTTGATTATCTGTAGGCATCGTAACTCTCCTTATTTGTTAAAATTTATGGGGCGCCAGGTTTATATTTAGGCGAGGGCGGTAATTCTATAGTGCGCCAATATTCAACTGAAGATTCTCGGTGAAATTCCTCAAGCTCAGCCTCAGTAAGTGCACAATCTGAAAGAATAACGGTATCTTCTGCGATCTCGATTACCTTTTCTTCTTCGGGCTTTTCAGTTATTACAGGGATGTCTTCGTTTTCATTTTTCATTTTTTAGCCTTTTCTTTGAGAACCTTATTAGCCTTGGCATCTATCTTTTCTTCTGTTGCTTTAGAAATCTTGCCTTTATGTTCCATCTCAGATGCACGAGCTTTAGCATTTTTAGCATGAGCCTTATCTGGTACTGGATATTTACGTGATTTAGGTAGCGCAAATTCTTTTGGTTTTAATCTCTTTCTGGCTTTAGTAGTTAGTTTTGACATTTTCTACTCCTTTAAAAATAATTTTCCTCTTTCCGCTTCAAATTTAGCATCAACTAAAAGATTTTTATAATCTAAATCTTGCTTCAACTCAAGTGCTTCGTATTCTGCTAACGTAATCAAAGCAAGGGGCTTTAGCGGTGGAAAAGTACCCGATTTAGTTATCATTATTATAGTTTTCCTTTATTACCATAAGTCTCCCTGCTATTAAAGCTGTTCCTTAAAGGATCGCATTAAATTTTTGTATTTGCTAGGCTAATAACGGATTAGCAATCCGTTATGCGTTTTGTTCGTTCCTTTTAAGTTTGTATTTTAAATATTCTAATCTGCGCATTTCTTTAGTTCTTCTTTTTTTATGGTTCTCGTTATTTCTTCTGAGTCGACATTCTTTACACTGTACAACCTTTCTGGTGCTAGATATTCTTAATGATTGGGTTTCTTTTCCACAAAAAGTACAAACTACATTCACGTATGTAGTTAATGCTTCTTCCCTAGATAAATATCCCTCTCTTTTACGTGCGCGCTCCCGTTCGCAAGTATTACAATAAGGGTTTCCTATTTCTTTTAGGGGATGTCCGTTCGAACAATGGGTTTTTTGTAGCCTTTCTTTATGTCTAATTTCTCTATACTTAGCAACTCTTTTAGCCTTTTCTTTATCGTTATCTAATTCTTTAACTGATTTATATGTGCTTGGTTTTCTCGATCCGCCATATACATAGTAATGTTTTATCATTTCTCCAGCATTAGGCATAATGCCGTCTTGGTGTTGTTTTTTTGCTTGTGCGCTGAATTTATTAAACGTTTCTGTACTAACCAAACCAAACGTATTAGGAATTTTATATTTTTCTCTATAGGTTGAAGTAGTATAACAATGCACAGACAAATGAGCGCCCAATGCTTTATATTGTTTTCCGCACAACAAGCAAGTAATTTTATCGCCTGACAAATAATGCTCTACATCTTTTATACTTTTAAATGGCTCATTTATTGGATAGCCGTCAACTACTTTGCGCCTTCTAATCCTATCCCTTTCTTTGTTTTTTTCCCATCTTCTAGTTAGGCTTTTGCCTAAGGCTATTTGTCCTGTAAATCCCTTCTTCATACAAATCCCCAACGAGATTTAAACACGCGAGTAGATGAGCGAATAAGTTTTTTTGCGATCCTTTTGTAAAATAAAATTTTATATTCTTTATCGTTGATTACAGGTATTCTTGTGATCTTAGTTGCTTTTTCCTGCAATAATATTCTTTTTTCTATAGAGGGGACCCCTGCAAACGTTGATTTTGCTTTTTTATTCATACTTATTCGTTATCCTTTTTCTGTTCGTCAAGTTTACAGTTTACTCTATTACTTCCCCATTAAGAACAGTGCCTGGACAATTAATTCTATCGATACTGCCTCGCACCCAAGCTCTGCCGCCTCTACCAGGATCTCGTTTGGTGCTTTTTGCTATTTGAGACAACAAATTATTTAATTCTCTTTTGTCAAAAGTAGTTAAAGAGTGATTCTTTTTTAGCTCGAGCAATTTATTAATTCGTGCTGTAGTTTCAGTAGTAGTAGTTTTTTCTTTCATAAGGTTAGTTATTATCTATTCTCCTTATTGCAATATCCAAATACTGCTGCTCACGCTCAATTCCTATAAATCTAAATCCTTCTTGTTTCGCAGCAATTCCAGTCGAGCCACTGCCCATAAACGGGTCAAGTATAATCCCATTAGGTGGCGTAATTAGCCTACATAAGTATTTCATTAATTTAATTGGTTTTACAGTGGGGTGGTGATTTTTTATTAACTTTTGTTTCCTAATATCCCGTGTCGGACACGGCAAACTTTCGTTATACTGCTCATGTTCTTTTAAACCTTCACATCCCATATTTCTTTCTGCGGATGACGCTTTAGCACAATAGAAAAAGCGAGACGCTGTTCCTTTATCGCTGTGGCCATAAGTATAGTGCGGAGTTTCTTTCCCTTTGGAAACAGACTTAAATTCACCGTCTTGTACGTTTTTCCTAACTGAATCGCTACTTTTGCTCTCGCCGTACTTCGCAAACTCAGCCTCAACTTCTTCGCTACCATCGTGGATAAAGTTTGCTGGAAAACGGCCCGACACCTCTACCCTGCCAGTACTTTTAGGAATTAATCCTTGGGCACAAAATGTGCCCGTTGCCCCTAGATAGCTTTTCTTTTCGTTAATGCGAATATCATTACCAACCTTACAACCATCAACATTAATACCGCCAGTACCATGCTTTAAGACATTACTCGCTATATTCTTCTCACTTAATGGCTTTCTTGCCATAACAATAGGCTCGTGTGCTGGTTTTAACGCAGAACCCCAGCCGTCCCATTGCTTTGCAGCATCGGTTGAGGGAGCTGTAATTAAGCAATCAATTCTATCTCTAAATTTACATTCATCAGAACCGAATTTTTGAGGGCCTTTTATATTTTGTTGGGATTTAATCATTCCCACAACCTCCCTTTCAGCCCCAGCCATCTTATCCATAGCCTTACCAACATTTAAGCTTTTAGGAAACCCAGAGCCGTAAATCCACATGATTTGATCGCGTATCTCAAACCCAGCATCCTCTATTGCAGAAGCCATACGATGATAGGTACGACTTCCACCAAAGGCTAATAAATGTCCGCCTGGCTTTAGTATCTCTAAACAAAGTTTCCACAACTCAACATCATTCGCGATACCTGTTTTATCCCAACCCTTATTCATGAAGCCAAGCTCATAAGGCGGATCGGTTACTATGGCATCTACCTGTTGGCCTTTAGCGATTAAATCTCTTATTGCATCCTTGCAATCTGCTAAGATACAAACATAATCCTTATGTTCCAATATTACTCCTTAGTTTTATGAGAGCTTTCTACATTTTTCCGTAAATTTTGAACATGTTGCATTGCTTGCTCAATTGCAGTTCTAGCATTTTCAGAGTCAACCTTTTCTTGTTCAATTCCAAGTTTGGTTTGATTCTGATTAATTTGCGCCATAATCTGCATAAACTTAACGTCAGTTAGGGTTTTTTCATTAGCAACTTTAGCGGCTTGAATAGCTAGCTCCCCCTCTTGCTTTTGTTGTTGTTGCTGAATCTTAGCCATCTCAATTTCTTTAATAGCCTCGGTTTGCTCGCGCATTGCTGTTTCTTCTGGGTTACCTTGCTGGGCCTGTTGTGCTTTTTGTTCTTCTAATTGCTTCATAAACTGAACGGCTTGAGCTTTGAGACCCTCAATGCCTCTAATATCCATGTTATCTAGGATAGTTTCTAGTCCCATGGTATTAATAAATTCGGCAAACAATTGACTGGATTGCATCATTCTAATTATTTGATCTAATGCAACTTGTTTTTGTACTGCGCTACTAACACCTGCTTCTACCTTAATCTGTAAACTATTTGGGTTGTAGCTAAAGTCTACACTATTGGGATTGTTTGGGTGATTAATAATTTGATAAGAGCGCTTACCGTCAGGTGCCTTTACCGGTAAACTTCTAGGCGTTACATAATACTTAGGAATTAAGTCAACAACTATGTGGGCAACCCTATTTAATCCTCTAATATATCCCTGTAAATAAGGAATAGCGGCAGCATTAGATTGCATTGCTCCTTGTTGTATGGCGACCCCTGATATTTGCTTATCATTAGTGCCTAATATTGAATCGTACGTACCTAATATAGTTTGGGTAACTTGGTCTGTTCCCATAAAAGTCATATTAACAATGTCGGGGGTAGGAGTTCGTTGAACTTCCCTTGGTGGTGGCAATGGTTGTTCTGGATTATCTTTGTAAAATGCGTTATAAACTAACGTTGATGCTTGCTGTACGTTTTTATAAGCATCAGCGTAGTCTTCAGGGATGGACTCTACAGCCACCATAAATTTATGTTGCACCATATTTTCAATTTCAGCTCCAATAGTTTGCCCAGAGAAGTTTTTAAGTTTTTGTACGCCTTTAGCATGATAAACAAAAGGCCGCGTCATCTGCATTGATGCACCGTCTTCGTTTTCTCTAATTACAACACTATTACCATCAATAAAAACTAACGGTAAAAACTTATAGCAGGTTTCTTCATGAGACAATACCTTATCTTCACAAACCATATAGCGATCAATAGTTTCTATTACTGTATCTCTTTCCTCGATTATAATCGGCGCTTGTTCAATAAAGCCTTGATTTCCCCATAACTTAAGGAATTCTTCATAGTGCTTTTTGAGAATAGCATGGCCGTTAGAAAGTTTAACTATCTTTTCTTTCTTCTTCTTCTTGCAGTAATAATCAGCAACCAGTATGATTTCTTGATCTTGATTTAAATAGCTCCAATTAAAATCCCCTACTGCGCTCGATCTTTCAAACTTCATATTATCAGCTGAACCTTTGCCGAATTCTTCCTCAAAGTCTTCTTTTGATTTAGGAATTAATTGAAAGCAGTAATTGCCGTCACCCTTATGCGATTCTCTTGCTAAAGGATCGAAGCCCGTTAAAGTTGGATCAAATACTCGCTCCACCTTAATGTTTTGCTCAAACGACAGTTCATTAATATATCCTGTATAAACATAAACAACAGAATAGCCGCCAGCCAATAAATCAGAATAAATGTTATACTCTAATGCATCATTCGAGGCATCAAAGAAAATCTCGCGTAGATGTGCCTCAATTATTTCTAATGTTTGTAAAAACTCAGGGGTCAGCTCTTCAATTCGCACTCCGTCGGCAGCCCTTGCCACGATCGACGGTTCTTGTTTCGCGAACTCGCCTCTTAACCTTGAAATCATCGCCTCTAAGATATTAAATTCTATTGCAGGCTTTTGTAGTACATCTAATTTTGTTATGTCGTCTGATGACAACGATGTTTGAAATACAAACTTCATAAAGTCATTAAAGCGATTAACATTCTTTATAAAATATTCGTGCGCTTGCTCAATATTTTTTTTAATTTCGTTTAACTTATCCGTGTGCTTTTTAGCGACCATTTGAAATCCTTTTCATGGTGGTTGAACTACTTAGATAGATACATTCCTTGTATCTAAGTTTTTAGTATAGTAAAATCTAAGGAAATAACTATAAAATGGGGATATATATGGATAGCGCTAGGGTTATACAATATCTAAAAGATTTAAAAGCAAGCGGAGTTCCAGAAGAACAAGCCGAAGCCCAGCTTATTGCATTAGAGAATATGTTACAAGGTTTGGCAACTAAATCTGAGCTACTTGCTATGAAAAACGAGCTGCTCGATAAAATCGACACTCGGCTCGATAAAATCGAGGGCATATTCGACGGCAAACTCGATAAAATCGAGGGCATATTCGACGGCAAACTCGATAAAATCGAGGGCATATTCGACGGCAAACTCGATAAAGCAGTAAACAATTTAAAATGGTTTGTAGTATATGTTGTTGCTGGAACGTTTGCTGTATCATTTATTTTTCCAGTCGTGACTGGTTTAGTAGTTAATGCAGTATCTAAATGGATTGGAAAAATTTGATATGCACTTTAGTAAGGAAATTATCCTAGGTATTCTGTTAGGCATGGTTTCTAGTGCCATTATTTTGATCGGAACATTTCTTATAGCGTGGAAGCCATCATTAGATAAAACACAAACTCCTGATTTTGTAATAGCAGTAGCATTGTTAGGATATGTTGCTCTTTTATTTCTTTTATTTGCGTGATCTCCTAATGGCTGTCAGTTTAGTATTAAAATCTTGTGCCAATGATTTAAGTATTGGTGCGTTTGGGTTGGGCTGTTCCCTAAACGCTGTTACAGGGTAAGCAAAAGTTAAACAAAGCGCGTCTGCTTCGTCTGACGATCTTATTCCCCTCTTTTTCATGTCCTCCTTTTTCTCCATAACTAACCTAGAGTTGGAATCAAAACTATAGCGTATTCCACATAAATCCGCATGTAAGCTGTCTGTATCTGGTATTTGTACTGGGATATCCTCTAACCAATTTGCACATTTGCCCCACATTTCAGCTCGCTTATTTGAATACTTCTGATCATCTAAGCTTTTTGAACCCGCGTTAACCGCAACTACGGCCTCTTTATGGCCTAATTCATTTAGCCTATCTACAACCCCAGCTCCTAAGCCGCCCACATCTACAAAGACCTTTAAAGGCCGATATTGTTCAATCAAAGAATGAACAATGCCAGTTACCTCCATTGTGTCTTTCTTAGTATAACTTTGTAACCCAAATGCCACACGGCCTTGCCTAAAGATAATTGATGTGCGATCATCACCAAATCTTGCAGGGTCAACGCCCATAATTAAAGGCCCATATTTTTCGGCTTCTCCTTTTCTGGCACGCATCACTGTTGAGGAATCTATAAATGAATTCTCACCTTTAAGTTGGAAAGCTTCATTGGGATTACATGGATATTCCTGGCAAAAGCTCTTCTCCCCGTCTTGACCGTTAACTGATAAATCAGTAATCTTAAATCGCCGCCAAGCTATTTGCTCTAAGGTTAACCGATAAGCTTCAATTAAACGTAACTCTATATGGTTAGGTTTAAAGTCTGGCGGCACTGACCTTTTATATTCTTCTTGCCAAAACCAAGGCACGAATACCGCAATAAAATCAGACATGCCGCTTTCTGCTTTCTGCCACATTTGATGGAAATAATTACCGACACCATTAGCGGTAGATTCCAGTATGATTTCTGTACCAGTAGAATCAGGCACCGCTTGCAGTATACCCTTAGTATGTTCTTGGGCGTTTGCCCAAAAAGCAATCTCCGAGCCATGGAATAATTGAATAGTGCTGGAACGACCGACCGCTTTGTTTTCGGCTGTTCCTAGTTTATATCCGCTATCTAAGCGCCCAAAGATTAGCTCTTTAGAGTTGTTAGTACTGATATCGGGCTGAACTAAGTTTGGCGTGTTCTGGTAAAAACGCTGAGCCATTTTAAATAGGTTGTTGGTAGCATCCAGTGCATGTGTTAAGATAAAGCATTGTGTACCCTTATTGTGAGTGGTCTTATGATAGAAGCGTCCGCCCACATAAGTTGAGCAGCCCTGCTGACGCCCTTTCAAGATCAGCGCCCTAACCTTACCTGTTTGTAGTCTTTGCTCTTCTAATTTCTGATGGATATATTCTTGCGCTTTATTTAAAATAAACGGCGAAATCTCGCCTTGCTTAGTGCGAATTTTAAGACAACGTGATGCATAATGTAAAAAGTTATCTTTTAAATGCTGGCGTGTTTTAATCTCGTCTTCAGTCATTTGTTTTTAGCTATTGTAATTTTTTTTCTTATTCTTCTTATCGCCTTACTTTTAATTTCAAACGGCCGAGACCAACTCACACCAAAAATTCCAGCTATTTCTCTAAGGGTTAAACCATCCCTATAATAAAAGTTTAATACTTGCTGTTCTTTATCTGGTAGTTGTTTAAGATAGTCCGGCAATTCTTCTATCTTTAAAGGGTTGTCTTGTACAAACTCATTAATTAGTTCTAATAATGCTACCAAATTATGCTTAGTACTATTGTATCCCATTATCTAGCCATTCCTTTTTAGTTGGTAAAAACCTGTCGAACATAACGTGGCTAACCCCACAATTTTTACTAAAGTTAATTATTACTGCCTGTTCGCCGGGAGTTAAATCATACCAAGGGCAGCTATAGTAACGAGCCCATATTTTACCCTCCTCTTCATCCATCCTTTAATATTCCTTCTAATTTTTGTTTAAATTCTGCCAAAGTAATTGGCGTTGCATCGACATCATCTGGCATCATAAATTCATATAGCATTACAGCTATTTGATATACTTCTGCATCATTGATGAACATTTTATTTTAAAAGCTCCAATGCATCCTCATGTTTAATACTAACTGTTGATTCGCTATGAACTCTGTCGCCGTAAGTTTTTGGTATTAGTTTTGATGTTAACCATTTGCGAGTGTCAACCCTAAGTCTTGCGTGTTGTATTCCTTCGCTGGTGTGTTGTTCTTCGTCACAAATATCTATAATTTGTTCTGCGAATAGATCGGCCTGAATAAGTTTAGCCTGTGCGTAGCGTGCAGCAAATTCTGGGTAATTAAAGCGCCATTCCATAAGGGTTTGGCAACAAGGAAAGTCTGGATTTGAATCACACATTCTGCGCATACCATCTGTGCAAGTGGATACCTTGTGGCAAATTTTATTTGCTAATGCTTCCGTATAATTTGTTGGTCTGCCACTAGTATGTTTACTTTTTACGCTTAGCTTGATTGGGGGTAGTTTTGCTATCTGTTTTTTTAACTTCTCGCGATTCTTCTCTTTTTGCGTCATTGGTGACTTCCTTGTCTATATTTTTTGTTGGTTCTGGTATGATACTATCTTCGGTTGTTTGTGTGCCTGTGCCTTTACAGCTTCCGCACTCACCCATTATCATACCTAATTTCATAATCTTTTTATTACCGCTACAGCTTGTACATCTACATTTCATAGTATTAACCTCCTTGTTATATTATAGTTTATTAATCATTTACAAAGTATGCCAATTATTCCGCCTAAACCAGCTATTAAAAATGCCATAATCCAACGGTGGTTAATGTCCATCTCGCTTCTAACTAAACCAATTTCTGTTTTTAAGTCTTTTCTAACTAAATCAAATTTAGAGTCGGTTCTAGTTTCCAGATGTTGTAAATTTTCTTTAGTCACCAAATGACTAATAGCATTTTCAAATGCCATTGCTTGATTAAAAGCTTGTTCATCCGGCATTCCGGCTTTAACTAGTTCGTGGTAATAAACTAATGCATTTGTTGTTGTCATAATCAATCCCCTTTTTTGTTATTATCTTCTTTTTTTATTCTTTCTTCCAGCCAAAATCTAGCCAAACTAGATGGCGACATACCCCTTTTACGTGCAAGTACGCTTAATTTATTACGCGTTATAGCTGTCAATCTCACGCTTAAAGGAGTTCCTAATAACTCTTTTTCTGTTTTATCCAACATTTTTATAAACTACCTCTTGACATTGTATCGTTTTGTATTACAATGTAGTTATTATTGCACAAAAACATAAAAATTACAAGAAGGAGAATAATAATGCCAAAACATACCATACTTACTTCTTATTACTGTGCGCCGATCCCGCAACGCCAATTTGATTGGACCGCAGTACTCGACGGTTACGACGGGGCAGAAGATGCGGTACTAAAGTATAACTGTTGCGGAAATGGTGCTACTGAATTAGAAGCAATACAAGATTTATTCGATAGATTAGAACTACTAGGAGAATAATAATGATAAACGGTATATACGACAATTTAGATATTAACGAATATCACGCAGACAATAGTATTAGCTCAACTGGTATCAATTTGATACTAGATTGTCCTAAACGGTATTACTATGAATATCACGTAAAACGTACAGAGTTAGACGAAAAAGAATTAAAGAAACAAGCTGAAAAATATAAGCTAGGGCGTGCTGTTCATACACTTGTATTGGAGCCTAAAAAATTCGATAATACCTTTTATTGTATGACAGAATCAGTGAATTTATCTACAAAGATTGGTAAAGAGATTTACGCACAAGCTGAAATTGCAGCTAACGGCAGAGATATTTTAAGAACTGGTGAATGGGAAGACATCAAAGACATGGCTAACGTTATATCTGCTCATCCTATCTGGAATGAACTTAAAGACGGTAAAGTTGAGCAATCTATATTTTGGGAAGGTGGTACATTTGATACACCACTTAGATCAAGACCAGATATTTTTAATGATAAATTAATAATCGACCTTAAAACTACTGATTCGATTAAAGCATTTTCAAATTCT
>Ga0187855_10000366_pt1 | contig 40816 bp, 38 predicted proteins | sample June2016WEW_8_10_2_FD_132969 | JGI IMG/M metagenome (GOLD analysis project Ga0187855, IMG submission 132969) | Peatland microbial communities from SPRUCE experiment site at the Marcell Experimental Forest, Minnesota, USA - June2016WEW_8_10 | ecosystem: Environmental > Terrestrial > Soil >... | reverse complement strand
GTCTTTGTTTTCGCCGGAATATTTGATGGCGTTGTCGAAGAGGTTGAAGATCGCGGTGCGAAGCTCTTCCGGATTGCCCATGACGATCAGGTCGTCGGGCGGCGGAGCAGCAAAGCGGAGCACTTCGGGCGGTAAATGATGACGGAGGCGGGCGAGTTCAAGTGTTTCGCCTACGACCGTGGCGAAATTGATTTCCTGCCAGTTGCGTTTGTGGGTGAGGTGACGGGCCTCGCCGGCTTTCAGGACTTGCTCGACGGTGCCGAGAAGGCGTTCGGTGTCTTCGAGCATGATGCGGTAGAAATCGCGGCGCTGGGCTTCCTCGAGAGGACGCGTCTGGAGGGTTTCGAGATAAAGGCGAATCGAGGCGATGGGAGTTTTCAGCTCGTGGGTGACGGCGTTGAGGAAGGTGTCCTGGCGCTCGTTGCGGCGGATTTCGCGGACGATGAAAATCGTGTTGACGACGAGGCCGGCGATGATGACGCTGAAAAAAACGATGCCGAGGACGAGCGGGACGACGCTCCGCCAGTGGTAGACGATCCAGCTAACGTTGAGAAAAATCGCGAGGGCCACCAGGCAGGCGCCTAGAGTGATGAAGAAGGCGATGGCTTTGCCGCGGCTGGTGATGCGCATTGCTGGTTATTTTAGTGCATACGGGGGGAGGATGCACTTGTTGCACGTTCGGGATGGAAACAGCGGATTAGCCACGGAGGCCTGCCTGCCGCAGGCGGGCACGGAGAACACGAAGGAAAGGCGGGAAAGAGATTAGCCACAGAGGCACTGAGGAAAGAAGGAACAAGATCGAGAAGCGGAAGCAAACATAAAGAGCCGCGATTTTTAGGCGCGGCTCTCGCGAGATTTTTGCTTGGGATTGGCTTAGTCGCCGGAGACGACGGCCGGTTCGGGCTCGACTGCGGTCGTTGGGGGGAAAACGACGACGCTTGTAGCAGGCGCCTCAATTTCCTGAGGAGTCAGGGTTAGTTTCGGCAGTTTGATGTCCCATGCCAGGCCGAGGGCGCGCAGCGCGCAAATGCCGTACCAGTTCATGTCCACTTCGTACCATGCGAGACCATGACGCGCGGCCTGCGGTGCGGCGTGGTGATTGTTGTGCCAGCCTTCGCCGAAAGTGAGGATGGCGACCCAGAAACTGTTGGTGGAGGTGTCGCTGGTGATGAAGCGGCGTGAACCCCACATGTGCGTGGCGGAGTTGACGAGCCAGGTGGAGTGCAAGCCCAGGACGGTGCGAAGAAAGACCGCCCACATCATGACGGAGAGGCCGAACGGAAGTGTGATGACGGCAAGAACGGTGATGGGCACCCAGTGGTACTTGCTGATCCACATATGAAATTTGTGTTTCCGGAGGTCGGGAACATAGGGCAAGAGTTCCGCCGTGTTCTGGTGCATGGCTTGGCCGGTAATGATCCAGCCCATGTGCGCCCAGAGACCGCCGTCTTGCGGGGAGTGGGGATCGCCCTCTTTGTCGGTGTTCTGATGATGGATGCGATGGGTGGCGACCCAGGCGATGGGACCGCCTTCGAGAGCGAGCGTGCCGCACACCGTCAAAAAGTATTCCATCCAAACCGGGGTCTTGTACCCGCGATGGGTAAGCAGGCGATGGTAGCCCATGCCGATGCCCAGGCACCCGGCAACGCAATAGAGGACAACCGCTACGGCAAGTGCTTTCCACGAAAACAGGAAGAGAGCGGCGATGGCGCCGACGTGGAATAACAGCATGAAGGAAGTGGTGGTCCAGTTCAGCGGTTGCTTAAAAGTGCGATCTTTTTCGGCTAGGCTCATCGAAGAATCCTTGGTAGATGATTTCGCGTAACGATGTCGCGCTCCGTACGGTTACGAACATAGCACGCGCGCAAGAGGGGCTCTGTAATACTTGTGTAATCGTGAGTACAGGTCCGGCGAAATTGTTACGGGTGAAGGGAAAACGAAAATTAAAGATTAGAAATGATTGAAGTTAGAACAGAAATAAGAAGCGGAACTCGATTTAGTCTTTGCCGTCTGCGCGCACCCGCTTGCGGAGGAAGGGGATGGCCTGAGTTACTTTGGCTTGGCTGGTTTGCGCCCAGTTTGGAACTGGACGGGGAGTTTCCGCGAGAAGATTGGAAATGTGAATGAGGGACGGATGGCAGTCAGAGACGAGTTTGACGAAGGCGGTGAGCGGCACGGCTAAGAGAATTCCCATGACGCCCCACATCCAACCCCAGAACAGGATGCCCATGGTCGCCGCGACGGGTCCGATGTTGACGCGCGAGCCGATAAATTTCGGAACCAGGAAATTCGAGGAAACCAAGTGAAGAGCAAATACGGTGAGCAGAATAATCAAGTATGGGCCGGCGGTGTCGTATTGAAGGGTGGCGGCAAGGAGCGGCAAGGCCGCAGCTAGAATTGCGCCGATGAACGGCACGAGGTTGAGGAAGCCACTGGCGATTCCGAGTGGGACCGCGCCTTGTAGTCTTAATTCGTAAAATACGGCCACGGTGATCGCCGCCATGGCCGCGCCGATGATCAGATTGCCGAGGGCGAAGCCGCGAACCATTTTGGTCAGGCGCGATGTGAACTGCGGGACGTCCATCTTTTCGCCGAAGGCGTTGGCCAGCCAGTCGTACAGATGGGACTTTCGAACCAGCATGAAAAACATCAGGAAGGGAACCAGGCCGCCGACGATGACGGCTCCCCAGGCGGAGCCAACGCCCCGAATAAGATAGGAAGGCCATGCGGGTGACTCGCTGACGCGCACTTCCTGGACCCGTTTGGAGGAAGCAGCCGCCGTGATGCTGCCAGCGCTCTTCTGCACTTTCTCGATACTTTGGGTCAGGGGCTTGACGGCATCGCGAATTCTTTCGGCGTACTCCGGCATGTCGTCGAGCATCGTGGTGGCGCGGTTGTAGCTGACGTAGATCAAAAGAGTGACCAAGAGCATTCCGGAAACTACGAGAACGGCGGTGGAAAGTAGTCGCGGGACGTGGAGGCGTTGGAAATAAGAAGGGATGGGGTCGAGCAAAATTGCGAGGAACCCGGCGAGAAGAAAGGTGATGCAAAGGGAACTGGCAAAGAAGCCAAAGGCCACGATTATGGCAATGACCACGACCCAAAGGAGCGCGATCACTCTGACGAGTGGCCGCGGCTGGGTCTCGGGCTGCGAGTTATCCGGCATGGATTGGCCTGGAGATAAAGGGTGGTCCTTTGCGCTTGGAGAGAAAAACAGATCCCTCGCTCCGCTCGGGATGACAGTGGCACGGGTGGTTTTGCAGCACGAGACTCCGATTCAGACAACACGAGCGAATTACAGCTGAGATAACGCGAGCAAGCGACAGCGAAACGGATGATCGGCCGAGGAGCGAAGCGGATCGTTGAGTTTTCAACGATCCGGCCTGCGCTGGTGCAACATGAGGTCAAACGAGCGGGACTATATGCGCCCCATGAGCAGGAGAATAACCAGGACGAGGACGACGAGGCCCAGACCGCTGCTGGGGTAATATCCCCAACCACGGCTATAAGGCCAAGTCGGCAAAGCCCCGAGTGCAATCAAGAGCAGAATCACGACGAGTATAGTGAGCATGATTGGTGTCGCTCCCGATTGCTCGCTTGTTTTGGCTGACCGAGCAGGTCGTGGAGCTTTCAACCTCCGCCCGCGCATTACACTGCGAATGACACTGGGGGACAATCGGTGCATTCGTGTAGCCGGATTGGTGCGCGCCCGTATTTTTGGAAAGAGAGATTAGAAACCGGAAAAAAGCGCGGAAAACCGCTGGTTTGGCCGATAGAATAAGATTACTCCTACACGGCATTCTGTGCCGCCGCGGACAAAATACAGGGAAAAAGGTATGTCATTCTAAGGTACGGGTGACCAAAATAAAGCAGATTTGATGGGTCATTTTGAGACGCCTTGAGAGGGCCCACCTACGGAGAGGATCGGGAATTTTCCGCTAAACATAAAAAATGGCGCTGCGCATTCTAGTTGCTGACGATCACGACATCATTCGCCGCGGGCTCAAGCAACTGCTGACCGCGCATCATGGCTGGGAGGTGTGCGCGGAAGCCAAGACGGGCCGAGAAGCGGTCGCGATCACCGAACAGATGAAACCGGACATCGTGGTGATGGATATCAGCATGCCGGATCTGAACGGTTTGGAGGCAGCCCGCCGCATCAAGAAGGTGCTTCCCCGGACCGAAATATTGATCTTAACGCTACACTTCTCGGATCAACTGGTGCGAGAGATTGTGGAAGCGGGAGTGCGGGCTTATATAATGAAATCCGACGCGGACAAGGATTTGGTGACCGCGGTCGAAGCACTCTCGAACCACCGGTCTTTTTTCACGGCTCGCGCGGCAGATATGTTGCTGGACGGATTCAGCCGGCAACACGCGGCGCCCGATCCGCAGACATTGCTGCGCAGCAGGCTCACATCGCGCGAGCGCGAAATCGTGCAGTTGCTTGCCGAAGGGAAGAGCAGCAAAGAAGTCGCGGTGGCCTTGGGGATCAGCGTGAAGACGGCGGAGACCCATCGAGCGAACATCATGAGGAAACTGGAGCTGCATTCGGTAAGTGAATTAGTGCGGTATGCAGTGCGGAATCAAATCATAGAAGCGTAGAGTTTTTTCGTAAGGTTCGATGATGCTTAGCTTGCACCGGGCGCACGGCGGCGTAAGGTCCTCCATCCCCATCGAACGAGTTCGGAGGGAACGTGCCGCGAGTAATGATTGTCGATGATCACGCCGCAATCCGGCGAGGGGTGCAGGGCATCCTGCATTCGTTCCCAGAGTGGGAACTGTGCGGTGAAGCAGATAATGGCCAGGAAGCTGTGCGACTCGCCGAGACGTTGAGACCCGAAGTGATCATCATGGACGTATCAATGCCGGTGCTGAACGGTCTGGAAGCTACGCGCATCATTCGAGACGCACACCCCGAGACAAAAGTGTTGTTGTTGACGCTGCATTCCTCGACAGAGTTGGTGCGTAGCGCGTTTCGCGCGGGCGCGAGAGGGTACGTATTGAAGTCGGATGCAGAGCAGGAACTGGTGCGGGCTTTGAACGTGGTTTTGGGCGATGGGACGTACGTAAGTCCGGCGATTGATGAAAACGTGGCGCACAGGGTCGTTGAGGAAATGCGCCGGCAGCAGATGAACTAGGTTGGTGCGGCTTCGCCCGTTTCGGATTGGAATCTACCATGCAAAATCGACATCAAAGCACCGAGCTGCTCAACGAACCCTACGATCAGCCGGATGGCTGCACGCGAACGGAGGAGCCTGTGTCGAACCGAGGAAGCGAACTTGCGAGTTTGCTGGTGGGATTCGGCGTGGGGATAGGATTAGCGATTTTGTTCGCGCCGCAATCCGGAGATGAAACTCGCGAGTGGCTCAGCGCCAGCGCCGAAGATACGTACAGGCAAGTTCGGCGACGAGGGCGGCGGCTGGTTTTCGAAGCGCAGGATTTACTCGATCGAGGGGAACACTCAATGAGCCGCGCATTGCGGACCAGTAAGAACGTGCTGGAATCTGTGGCTGCAAAGCTCGAGTAGTTCGTTCCGAATTGCTTGTTCGAATTCCGCGCGGCATCCCGACCATCATTCCACGCAGTATTTAGGATCCTTCTTCTGATTTTTCCCTGGCGAAGACTTCGAGCGCTAGCTTGTGGTTATTGTCGAAAGCTTTCCTCGTATCTTCGACTACCGGAACGCCTTCCGCGATTTAGGTAACCTTTCGAGTCTTTCTAGGGCCACTCCCTGATTGAGAGATGTTGCTTTGAACGGCAAATTGACTTAACGCCGGGTCCAAGGTTTTCCGTGGCTCCGGCCCGCCCGATAGTTGGTGGAAGTAAATCCGCCGCGGGCAAGCAAAGGAGAGACATGAGAGCGCGAAAATTATTCCTTGCAGTGCTGCCGGTCCTTATGGCCGGAGCACTGGCAGGATGTTCGGATACCAACAAATCGCCGGATGTTGCGGACAATATTCGCAAATCGCTGGATCAGGCTGGATATAAGGACGTGAGCGTCAGCCAAGATCGAGACAAAGGAGTCGTAACGCTAACGGGCACAGTGCCGACGGACAGTGACAAAGCTCAGGCGGAGTCGATCGCGAAGTCTGGCGCTGGTTCGCAGGTGGTGGCGGACCAAGTCGCCGTGCGACCTCCAGGCGATGAGAGCGATGCCAAGACGGTGGATTCCGATATGGACAAGGCCATTGAGAAGAACCTGGACGCCGTTCTGGTCAAGAACAAGATGAAAAGAGATGTGAAATATGACGTCAAAAATGGCGTGGTGACTTTGACTGGTGATGTGCGTTCGCAATCGCGGCGCGCGCAAGTGGAGAAACTGGCATCGACAGTGCCGAACGTCAAGCAAGTGGTGAATGAATTGGAAGTTAAGGGGCAGAAGGCGAGCTCGACCAGCTAGTCGAGCTTGAGCGGCGCTCGGGATCAGCCAGTTTGGCGCTCATTTGGGCGCCAGACTGGTTTTTTTTGTGATTGGTGCACCTTGGAGGAGCAGCGGGTTGACAAGCGTCACGTCGGAGCTTGGATCGCACTCGACAAGGGAGAAAAGTTGAAGGTAAATGTGCTTCAGAGGCGGACACGCCGAAAGGGCTATCTATTGAAAGGGACTAGTTTGTTTGTTCGCCTGGCTTGCTAATTCTGCAGAGCCACGGGGCCCGACTGCGTGAGCGACAAGAGTTGCTGGCGGAGTCTTACACGGGCGCGAAAGACCCGGGACTTAACGGTGGAAACGGTGATTCCGAGTGCTTGTGCGAGCTCGCGGTTGGTCCAACCTTCCGCCTTCTGCAGGATGAAGGTGTCTTGCAGCGACGGATTGAGCCCGCTGAATGCCTTTCTGGCGAGCTCCTTACTCATGTACTGGCGTTCTGGATCCTGACGGCTGTCTTCGATTTCGGGAAAGGGGCGCGGCTCGTCCTCGGAGTTGCTCGTGTCGTGGTAGTCGGAGATGCGTTCCGAGTTGCGCTTCCGCAATTTCATTAGCGCTTCGTTGATGGTGATGCGGACCAACCAGGTGGAGAACTGCGAGTTACCTTCGAAGCGGTCGATATGATGGAACGCTTTGACGAGCACGTTCTGCAGATTATCTTCTGCGTCCTCGCGATTTCGAAGCATGTTGAGGGAAAGGCCGTAGACCTGGCCCGAGTGCCTGCGAACGAGTTCGGTGAAGGCTTCCTCGTTCCCCGCCTGGGCTCTGGCGACCAACTGACGTTCCGGAAAATTCGCTAGGACGTCCATTTCGGAAACGCTCCTTTGCAGAACTTGTGAGCTTTCTGCGATGGAAAGGTTATAGAGCCAGGAGCGAAGTGGAACAATACAGCGGTCTATGTAGTTAGGTGACGAGGATTGTGTATCGGCCTGGGCCGACTATTGCAAAGAGGTAATGACGTAAAGAAAGAGTAATTACAGCCGTTTGAAACGGTTTGGAGAAACGAGTTCGTTAATGAATTCTGATCTTTCACGGCCTTAGGCAGTGAGGAGGCAGCGGGCCGCTGGCAGACGGGACTGGAGCGAACTTGTTTCAGACTGAACCGAGGAGTTGGTTGTGAACCTATCCGGGAATGTTCCACGTAGGACCTCCTGCCTGCCCCGAACATAACCCTCATGTACTCAGAGGTTTGATCGTGCGGGTGTGCTGGCGATTGGCAGGGCGCTTGCCCAAAGTCGCAGGGGAGTTTGTTGCGCGTTGTATTCCTGGTCAACCGACGACGGGTAACTGACGTGGGCCTGCCGCGAGCACGTCACGCGAGCTTGAGGCGGCATCGAGGTAGTGTGCAACGCCTACGACTGATCCTGATTCTACTTTTTGCGCCGGGTTCTGTGAGCGCGCAAGCTTCCGTACCCGCTGAGTATCGTGCCAAGGCGAGCTTTCTGACGACGTTTCCCAGCTTCATTGATTGGCCGGAGAGCGCGTTCTTGTCGCCCCAAACTCCGTTCCTGGTTTGCGTATTGGGGGATTTCCGATTTGGGACGGCCCTCGCGGAAAGTGCAAGGAGCGCATCGCCCCACGGACGGCGCGTGGACGTGCGGTGGGTGCGCCACGATCAGGAAGCGCGAAACTGCCAGATCGTGTTCGTCGGTGAATCGGAGGCAAAGAGGTACGCCGGGATCCTGCAGGTCGTTCAGGGGCGGGGCATTTTGACGGTTGGGGAAACGACGGATTTTTTGAGCGCCGGAGGAATGCTGAGCTTCTCATTCCAAAACGGGACTTTGCAGTTCGACGTGAACCTCGCCCCCGCAAACGAAGCGCACTTGCGAGTCAGTTCCAGGTTGTTGGTACTGGCGCGCCGGGTGCTGAACAATCCAGAGCCTTCTGGTGGCTCGATAACCGCGCAGAAGACAAGCGGAAAGGTGGAGTGATGGAAAAAGTACAGAATTGCTCTCAGCGTTCGCGTGTCGACCTGCCGGAACTGCTGGCTCGGGTGGATAACGATCGCGAATTGTTGCACGACCTTCTAACAATCTTCAAAGAAGAGTTTCCTCGACACCTGCAGGCGCTACGTGACGCCGTCGCCAGCGAGGATATGAAGCAAACAAAGATCGTGAGCCATACCTTGAAAGGGATGTTGTCGAACCTGGCGGTAACCGGGGCCGCGACTGCTGCGGCGCAGTTGGAGCAATTGGCGTGCGGCGGAGCCAAAGCATCGCTTCAGGAGGCTTTCACCGCGTTCGAATTGGAAGTGCAAGGATTATTGCCGGAGATGGAGACGCACATGGCGGAGGTGCGTCGTTGAAAATATTGATCGCGGACGATGAAGCGCTGTCGCGGCGCCTGCTGGAAAAAACCCTGGAGCGCGCAGGATACGAGGTGGTGGCGGTTGAGAATGGGCGATTGGCAGTCGAGCAATTGAGCCGGCCAGACGGACCGCGGCTGGCTTTGCTGGACTGGGTAATGCCGGAACTGGATGGCCCCGGAGTTTGCCGAGCCGTGCGAAGCAAACAAGATCAGCAAGAGCAGACGTATGTGTACATGGTTCTGCTTACGTCGAAGGAGTCGAAGGAAGATATCGTGACGGGTTTGGAATCGGGGGCGGACGACTATCTAACGAAACCATTCAATGTTGATGAATTGAAAGCGCGGTTGCGGACAGGGGAGCGCATCTTGCTCCTGGAGGGCAGGCTCGTGGAAGCACGGGAAATGATGCGCTTCAAAGCCACGCACGACGCGCTTACGTCGATCTGGAACCGGGGCGTGATTATGGATCTGTTGGGCCGCGAATTGGCCCGATCGAATCGGGAATCTGTCTGCACGATCGTGCTGCTGGGAGATGTGGATCACTTCAAATTGATCAATGATACGCACGGCCACCCGGTTGGCGACGAAGTGTTGCAAGAGATCGCCCGACGTTTGCTGTTGTCGATACGCTCGTATGATTTCGTCGGTCGATATGGGGGCGAAGAATTCCTGCTGGTCCTGAATAACTGCAATCCAGATTTTGCGGCGGCGCGCGCGGAGGAAGTCAGGAAAGTGGTAAGCAGCCGCCCAATCCAGACGGCGGCCGGAGCGCTACAAGTCACCATGAGCTTCGGGCTGCTTTTGAGCAAGGATTGGGGAGTTCGGCCGGTAGAGGAATTGCTATATGAGGTAGACGCGGCCCTGTACGGGGCAAAAGCGGCAGGTCGCAATTGCATTCGGATAGCGCAACCGAACCTTCCATCGAGTGAGCTGCCTGATCACACTGGCGAAGCCGTTCATCGATTGCGCTGACTCACGTTGTCTTAGGTTTCGCAGCCGTTTGTGCCAGCAGACTTCGCATCGCGGCACTTGACCCAGGAGCTCGTTTTTCCCGCCAAGCTTCAAGACGCTTGCAGGTATCCTCGATGTTTGAAAACAAGTGAGGATTCTTGAAGGCGGAGCGCCAGGTCGGAACAATGGATCGCATGCGATCCCACACGACCCAGATTTCGCCGTTGCTTTCGAAGAACAGCTCATCGTCAATCAGTCCACGATTGACGATACTGGCCACCATATCCCAATAACTGATCACCATCCGGATGTATGTGTTTTCCTCGCCGCCTTGAGGGAATTTCTGCATCATCTCTTCGGGGGACAGCGGGTGGAAATGCTCAATGAACCAGGCGCGCGCTTGTCGCAGCCGCGGTTCACGCCTCATGTCATACAGTCGAAGCATTAAATTGACTTCGTCATAGCTCAATTGAGGCATCGCTTGTTCCTCTCTTCCTGACTTGCGCGGGACTTACACTTGGTTTTTTTCTTCCGGTTCGTGGAAGGCGGAAGATCGTTCCAGGTCCTGGGCCCTTGCTATCGGAATGCTTTGTCGCTGGAACTCAATCTGGATGCGGCGGCGCAGCTCGCGCGAGACTTCGTCCTGACGCGTTGGAGCGGTGCGGACCTGGATGCGAAATGTCGGACCCAAGGGACCATAGGCCTGCACTCCTAAGACGCGCGGGCCATCGACGATCGCTTGCGACCAGGATGGATCGCTACGCAGCGTAGCCGAAGCCATTTCGAGGGCCTGCAGCGTTTTCTCCAACGGTTGTTCGACTGAGACTGCAATGTCGACGAAAGCTTGAGACCAGTCGCGGCTGAGATTTCCCACCATGCGAAGGTCGCCATTGGCAAGCGTAACCAGAGCACCGCGCGAGTCGCGCACAACCGTGCGGCGCAGAGTGAGATGTTCGACTTTGCCCGAAGTATGAAGCGTCTGGATCGTATCGCCGACACTATACTGGTCCTCGAAGACGATCTGAAAGCCGGCGATGAGATCGCGGAACAAGTTACGCGCTCCGAGCCCCAGGGCGAGCATCGTCAAACCAATGACGACAACTGCCGGAAACACGTTGATGCCGAATTCCGGAAGTGCCATCAGGATTGCGACGCCCCAAACCACTTTGCTGCCCGCGCTGTGTAACGCGGAAGCGAGGGAGCGAGTCTGCTGCTCTCGCGCTTGAGCGGTGCGGGATTGCGAGGCGGCCGGCGCGATCAGGGAATTCGTCCATGCTCGAAGGAAGTAGTTTAGGAGCAGAGCGAGGACCAGGATCACCAAGAGATGGAGCGCGGCAGGGATTGACAAGGTGAGCCAATGGGTGAACGGGCTAGACATCATATTCGTAGGGAGAGAAAGTATAACATTGACTGTGGCGCAAAGGTTTCGCACACCGCGCCGTAGCCACGGAGCAGCCATGTATCAAGCCAGACGTCGCTTACTTATCACAGGAGGGTCTGCCGTTGCAGCCTTTCTCTTGTCATGGAAGATCAGCGCGGGACAGGAAATGCCGGCTCCGCCAAATCCGCGGCGTGAGAATAGTCCCGAAGATCCATCGCACGGCTCACTTCCCAGCGCCGCCAGTACCAAGGCGGTGCTTGAGCAGCACCAGAAAGACATCAAAAAAGATATCGAGAAGCTTTACGATCTGGCGACGCAACTGAAGACGGAAGTAGAAAAAACCGATGCGACGACGGTTTTGTCGCTCGGGATGGTGAAGAAGGCCGAAGAGATCGAGAAACTGGCGAGGCAGATTAAGGAACATGCGAAAGGTAGCTGAGGACTGGCTTATTTGCGGTAAGCTAGCGCCCGGCTTCAATCAACGATAGAATTACAATGTCTGCAAGGCTCTTCGACGCAGTCAGATTCACGGGATCGTAGCTCAGATGGATAGAGCGGATGCCTCCGAAGCATCAGGTCGGGAGTTCGAATCTCCCCGGTCCCACCATTCTTCCTAAAAAATCTCGCAATTGTTCAACGCCGTTAAAATCACAAACGCGACATCTTGTCACTTTGGAGATTTGCTGGGGACTTTGAAAGCTTCGGGTGGATCCAGATAGCAGCGCTTCCAGAAATCGTCGTTCGAAAGGGCGCCGCCGGAGAATTGCTGCACGTCGAGGAGTGTGCTGCTAATCATGCCGCCGTCGGCTGAATCGAAGATGATCACGACGCCGCCGACCGGGGGAGTGACGCCGGCGAGTTTCGCTGGAAAGTCCTTGAACAAAGAGGATGCGAAGAGCAACTTCGCGCTCGGGCCGGTTTCCTTCGGATCTTGCGATATTGGTTGAACCGTGACGATTTTGACGGATTTGCCGCGCAACGATTCCCAATCGCCGGGAAAGACGCTCGTCTCTTCTCGCTCTATGCGAAAAACTTCGGGTGCCGTATTGGGCGAATTGAAGCGTTCGGCGACAAGTTCCGGCAATTCAAGACCACCCCTGCGAATAAATCCGCGGGAGGCACCTGAGATCTGAACGTGTACCCACTCCCCTTTGACGTCGAGGAATTCGAATTCGTCGTCCGCAGAAGCCGCGAAAAGAGTCGGAGAATCTTCGGCAGGTCGCGCCAAGACTGGTGTGCCATTTTTTCGAACAACGACCAGGTTGGGAGGGCGAGCCTGATTGTGTTGGATGTCCTGCAAATTTCGCAGCTCCGCGGCCAACTGGCTCATGCGGTTCTCTTCCGCTTCACGCTTCTTGCGCAATGAGTTCAACTCTTCGCTCGATGCCGCAATCGCACTCGTTGTAGGCGCGGGAGTGGAGGAAGTCTCGCCAGGGGCTTTAGTAGGCGGCAGCGATCTCCTGGGTAGCCCAGTGGATAAATCGAGCTTAGGAGCCGGAGCCTGAACTTGGGACTTTAGAACGGAAGCGACCGGTTTTTCGCCGAATTTTTCGCTGAGGCGATCGAGAAAATCGAGTTCGAGGCGGCCATTGGATGGCAGCGACTGATATCCCGATTTCCATGGTTCGCGATCTGCGTACCAGGCCGTTATTTTTGCGCTCAAACGCACTACCGTGCCGCCCGAAGATCCCGGCAGCACATCGACCGAAAATTGATAGAAGGCGCGCTCAAAGTGGTCAAGAGAACGATCACCAGTGGCTACAAAGCCGTCAACAATCGGAAGCTTTTGTCCGCTGTAAGCACCGAGCTCTTTTAGCGCTTTGTCGACGTCTTCCTTCGACTTATGGAACTCGCGGGCATAGGGCACCGACTGTGCAAATGCTTGCCACGAACCTAAACCGCTGACCATGAAAAGCAGGAGTTGGAAGAGGATCACAGCTGGCCGGAAACAGGAGGCAAGTTTGCTCACGGAAGGGTTTCCAACTGGTCCATGGGAAGCCAGCCGCGCTGGCCGTCGGGAGTTTCAATTCCGTACCAACGTGGCGTGACGATTACGATGACCACGTCGGTGTAGGCGGAGAGGCTGGTTACGTTGGCCGCGGAGCGGAAAGGCGCAGCTTTCAATTCAGCACCGGGCGCCTTGACCCGGCGCTCGAGTTCTTGTCGAAGAGAGTGAACGCGTTGCTCGAGTTCCTGATTTGAGGACTCCGCAGCCGCCAAGCGGGTGCTCTCGTCTTCATGTTGAAGCGTCAGAGTATGTCTGGCCAAATCGATGCTATCGCGGCGGCGCTTTGCGTCGAGGGCTTCTTGTTCATCCAATTGAATCGCTTGTAGACGCTCCTGAAAGACTTTAAATTCACTGGCTTCGACCGTGCCGTCGGATGGATGGACGGTACGACGGGCATTTTCGACGAAAACGGCGTCGATTCTGAGGCGCGTACGGTTTTCATTCACGCTGGTGACGACGTATCGCACCGCGATGGTCCCCTGATCGCCAGTTTCCAGGAAGTGACGCGGGGCGATCGCGTCCGTTCGGACCTTGTAGTAGACGCTGCCTTCGCCCTTCCATTGTTCGAAAAGCGGTGTGCTCGGAACGGCCTTGGCACCCGTCAACGTGCGCTCCTTCTCGTAGATGTAGGTTCCATGGATGGTGTCGTCGTCTAGCAGCTCGTCCAAAGCCTGCTTGACCTCGACGAGTGTCGCGGGGAATTCTTGAACCAAGCCGGGGCCCACCGAACTGCGTTGCGCGGCATCGGCTGCTGGATGGCGAGCGCCGAGAAGACAGAAGATACAGACGACGATAACCGCGAAGAGCCCCAAACGCGAGAAGTGATACGCGATTCTTCCTCGTCTTCGGGTGTTACGCGCAGCAATCAAGCTCATAGGCCAACTGTTCCAAGAGGCGCGAAACGTCAGACGAGCGATTTTGGATGCTGGTTTCACAAACGTCAACCGAGCCCTCTGTCTAACCTGTGGCACGAGGCAGTGTCAATCCTAAAGAACAAAGGAAGAACGGAAGGGCGGAACAGCGGAGACGTCTCAGAAACGAATCGATTGGTACCAGAAATACTTAGTGATAGAAAATATTCATGAGACACATCAAAAATCTCTTGCATTCGTTTTTTTCGAGGAGTACATTCACGCCGGTTCAGGGACTTAGGGCTCAACCCCTGTCTTTTCTCTCGTTCGTCGAGAGCGAAAAAGGGGCTGACTCTCTATGGGCGTGCTTTTTCGCACTCGCTGGGTGTGTGAAAAGTCGTAGCTAGTTGTGTACCCAGTGTTTTGAAGTTTTACGCCCCTTCCTGCAACCAGAAGCTACGGAAACTGTTGTTCGGCAAGACTAAAACGAACAGCAGGCAGAGGAGGCGGTATGTACCGAATGTCTCCGAGGTTACGCGCCAAGCGCGTTGTGTTTTTGACTTCGGGTGTTTCGTTCGCTCTGTTGTTCCTCGCTCTATTTTTCAGCAGCAATCCAACCGCCTCAGCCTTGCCGCCGCCGGGCGGTAGCGTTCGAGCGCTCCCAGCGTTTGCACGCAAGTACGGTTTGCCGTGCTCCTCGTGTCACCAAGCGTGGCCGATGCTGAGTCCCTTCGGCCAAGCCTTCAAAGACAACGGCTATCAGTTGGGCAACGAGCGGGATGCCCCCATTTATCAAAACCCAGCCTACTGGCCGGTCACCTTCCGCATCACGCCGATTTGGCACCGTGAGAACGAAAACCGCGCCCAAGTCGATGGAACAGCAGGTCCGGGAACGGCGGAAGCCAATGTCACGACTCACGGCTTCGATCTGAGCGGCCTCGATTTCCACACGGGAGGCACGCTGGCCAAGAACGTCTCCTTCTACGTCCTGCCCTCTTCGGATCCCACGGCTTCCTTTCACTTTGAAACGGTGATGGCTCGGTTGGACAATCTCGCGCACACCAGTTGGCTCAATCTCAAGCTCGGCAAGTTCGAGCTCGATAACCTCTTGTCCGAAAAGCGTATTCTCACCTTGACCAACGTTGCCGGTGTTTATACCAACTATCACTTTCAGCCAGCCACCGAGAACAACGGTGTCAACGCGGCATTCTTGCCGTTCGTCTTTGGCATTGGCGACAATCAACTTGGCATGGAGTTAATGGGGCATTCGGCCGACGATCGCACCCGTTATTCCGTCGCTTTGCTCAGCTCCAATGATGGCACCGTGAACCTGCCGACCAGCCGGTCTTACGGAACCTTCATCACAGCCAGCCAGGCTTTTCAGGTCGGAGGCCTTGGTCTGCAGCGCATCGGCGTTTTTGACTACATCGGTGAGGCGCCTACTTATTTTCAATTCACCAACGGCAACACCAGCGGCATCCCCGGTAACGCCGCCTTCGGCATCCCCGGTACAGGTATCGGCAATAGAACCTTCTATCGCGCGGGCTTGATTGGCCAGATTTACATCAAGAAGTACGACGTCACGGCGATGTACTTCCACAGCTCCGATGATAAATATCTGGCAACCGGCACGCCTTCGAATGCCGCCTTGGCGACGGTGCCGCTGGCAGCGGGCGCGCAAAATGCCATCTGGAATGGCGCGCTGTTCGAAAGTCACTATACGTTCAATCCGCAGTGGATCTTGATCCAACGCGTCGAGCTTGTGCGTATGTCCCAGCAAGCTCTGCCGGTGGTGGCGGGAACTCCTTATACCCCTGGTGTAAGCGTTCCAACCGCGAACTTCGGCAACGAGGACGTTTACACCTTCGGAGGTCGCTACTATCCATTCATATCCAGTCGAGCGGGTTTCGCAATCCATGGAGAGTATGCGTTCAGCCACCAGATAGGCACATCGCCAGTAAGCGGCCAGAATCTTGATTTCAGCAGCTTGCTTGCTGGTTTTGACTTCGCGTTCTAAGGGGGAAGAATATGCGAACAATGAACATCTCAAAGCTATTTCTGGGAATCGTTGCCCTCTTGGTTGCGCCCATCGTGGCATCTGCCCAGCAGGGTGAATCGCACATTGGCAAGGTCTCGGGCCACGCCGACGCCGGAAGGCAACTCTATTTCCGCTATTGCTGGGGGTGTCACGGATTTCGTGGCGACGGGAACGGCGAGAATGGGCAATATCTGAATATTCTCCCGCGCAATTTCGTCGCCGCCACGTTCAAGTGTCGCTCCACGCCGACCGGTACATTGCCTACCGACCAGGATTTGTTCAACTCGCTCCAACGCGGGTTGATCAACTCCAACATGCCATCTTGGATCGTATTGACCGACCAGAATCGCGCGGACCTGGTGGCCTTCATCAAGACGTTCTCACCGCGGTGGAAGACGGAAAAGGCCGGAGACCCAATTCCCGTTCCCCCAGAGCCTAAGCTCACGCTGGAGAGCATCAAGCACGGACAGCAGCTCTTTCAAAAACTGGAATGCTGGAAGTGTCACGGCCAGGAAGGGCGCGGCGACGGGCCTTCGGCGTCAACCCTCACGGACAGCAATGATCAGCCCATCCGACCGTATAACTTTGCAGCCGGATCTCGTTTCAAGTGCGGTGCGACTAACAACGATGTCTACAAGATCTTTATGAGCGGTCTGGATGGCACACCGATGCCTTCGTTTGCGGATGTCGTCAAGCCCGACGAAGCGTGGGACCTGGTTCATTTCCTGCGAACTTTGCAGGTGACGCACAAGAGCCCGGAACTCACTTTGTGGGAGTCCACAAAAGAAGGGGCCGAGCAGGTGGCATTAAGCAAAGTCAAAGGCACCCCGACAGGTTCCGGAGTCGAACAGTAGAATGAGTTTGCACGCGGTTTATTTTTTGGAAGGAGCCTAGATCATGCGAGCAACAGCAGGATACGTAGTAGGGATAGCGGCGCTCGCGGCTTGCGCAGTCATCGTGCATGCCGGACCGAGCGGCGGCACGGTCAGCGGTAAGGTCACTTATGAAGGTACGCCGGCCAAGCAAAAGCCGATTGACATGTCCAAGGAGCCGAGCTGCGCCAAGCAACATCCGACTCCCATCACGAGCGAGACCGTGGTCACTGGTCCCAGCAATGCTCTCGACAATGTAGTGGTCTACGTTTCCGCAGGCGCTCCCGACGAGAGTGCACCGGGCCAGGCGGCCAAGTTCGAACAGAAAGGCTGCCAATATATTCCCCACGTCCTGGTTTTCCAGGTGAATCAGACACTGGAAATTTCCAATGCGGACCAGACTTCTCACAATATTCACCCGCTGCCGAAGGTCAACCGCGAGTGGAACAAGTCGCAGCCGCCGGGATCCGCGCCGATCGACGAGAAATATGACAAGCCGGAGTTTATTCCCGTGAAGTGCAACATCCATCCCTGGATGCATGGCAATTTTGCGGTGCTCAAAAATTCGCACTACGCGGTCACCGAAGGTGAAGGCGGATTTTCCTTGGCGGGTCTTCCTCCCGGAAAATACACCATCACAGCCTGGCACGAGTCTTACGGTGACCAGTCACAGGACGTGACCATTTCGGGGAACGAAACGAAGACGGTGAACTTTGTCTTCAAAGCAAAGCCTTACTAGCTCGGCTGCGGCAAAGCGGCACCGGTTCGAGAACGGCTAGAGGCTGAGGAAGCAGGTGCGATGGGAAAATTTTTTGGCGTGATCCTTGTCCTTATTACTCTGGTCTCTGCCTATCCCATAGTGACGCACAAGTTCGTCCAGCCGGTAGATATCTCCACGCACGGGCATGCGATCGACGAACAATTGGCGGACACGATGGCCGAGGCGGGTCTTGCGTTCGTTGGCGCTCAGTTGCTGCTTGCGTTTTTCGTTTGGAAGTTCTCCAACCGTAAAGAAGGCTCCAAAGTGGTGCACTTGCCTGGCGGCGCAAAATTGATGGTGGCGACCGCATTTATTCTCGTTGGCACCGAGGTTCTTGCGCTCGGTGTGCTCGGACAGAAGGCTTGGGCGGATGTTTATTTCACGGCGCCGAAGCCGGATGCCATGCAGATTCAGGCGCAGGCAGGCCAGTTCGCCTTTTACTTTCGTTATCCGGGAGCGGACGGGAAGTTTGGCCCTCTGCACCCGGACAAGATTGATGAAGGGAACCAAAACTATTTTGGTCTCGACCCGGCAAATGACGTGGAGGCCCGGGACGATATCGTAACCGCGGAACTCACGATTCCGATCAACCGGGAAATTCATCTCTTGCTGCACGCAAAGGACGTTGGCCATTCGTTCTATGTCCGGGAGCTGCGCCTTCAACAGGATTTCGTGCCAGGTCTCGACCTGTCGCTGCACTTCACGGCAACGAAAACGGGCAAGTATGAAATTGTCTGCACGCAACTTTGCGGACTTGGTCACTACAACATGAAGGCCTATCTGAATGTGCTGCCGCAGGACGAATTCGATAAATGGTTGAAAGATAGAGCAGCAGAACAATAGTCCTTGAACGCGTAACGGAGAAGTCCTCCTCTCTACCGGACTTCAACGCAAGGGACGGGGTGACAAATGGAAGACGCAGCAGTCCAGCCGGCGCACGTGCATGCTCCGCCGGAAGGGTTTATCCGGAAGTTTGTCTTCAGCCTCGATCACAAAATGATCGGAAAGCAATACTATGGCCTGGCTCTGGTGGCCGTATTCATGGGCATGGTGCTGTCCTGGTTTATGCGGTTTCATCTGGTCTGGCCAGATGCAAAAATTCCCGGCCTGGGTGCAATCGCACCCACGGGTGCTCCGGGCGGTGTAATCACGCCGGAGTACTACCTTTCCTTGTTGACCATGCACGGAACGCTGATGGTGTTCTTCGTTCTGACCAACGCCCCGTTTGCCGGCTTTGGAAATTATTTTCTGCCGATTCAGATCGGCGCCGAAGACATGGCTTTCCCGCGATTCAACATGATGTCGTTCTGGACGACATTCGTCGCTTTCGTCGTTCTCGTGTTGGCATTTTTCATTCCCGACGGGCCTCCGATTTCCGGGTGGACCGCGTACGCGCCGCTTAGCGCCGTGGGTAAGGACGCGGGTCCCGGGCTTGGCTGGGGGCAAAATCTTTGGGCGATGTCCATCGCGCTCTTTTGCATAGGCCAGTTGCTCGGTTCGCTCAATTTTATTGCCACCACGTTGGACCTGAGGGCCAAAGGCATGACGCTGATGCGCATGCCGATCTGCACCTGGGCGTGGTTCATCACTTCTTGTATAGGACTCCTCGCATTCGCCGTTTTGCTGCCGGCTTGCCTGTTGCTTCTATTGGATCGGATGGCGGGAACGAGTTTCTTCATTCCGTCTGGGCTGGTCGTTAGCGACCGATTGCAGAACCATGCGGGCGGTTCGCCGCTTCTCTGGCAGCATTTGTTCTGGTTTTTTGGGCACCCGGAGGTTTACATCGCCATTTTGCCCGCCGTGGGCATCGTTTCGCACGTGCTGATCACCAGCATGAGGAAGCCCCTCCTCAGCGCGAAGGTGATGATCTATTCGATGATGTCCATCGGTTTTTTGAGCTGGATGGTATGGGGCCATCACATGTTCGTTAGCGGAATGAATCCGTTCTCGTCACTTTTGTTCTCTTTCCCGACGTTGACGATCACGATTCCCGCGACGATCATCACGTTGATCTGGCTGGGAAGCCTGTTTGGCGCAAACATCCAGATAAATTCCGCGTCACTTTTCGCTCTCGGTTTTGTTTCGATGTTTGTCAGCGGAGGCGTCAGCGGATTCTTCCTGGCGCAACCTTCCATCGACATTTATCTTCACGCGACCTATTTCGTTGTGGGCCATTTCCACATGGTTATGGGCGTCGCCGCGATCTTCGGCATTTTGTCGGGAACTTATTTCTGGTTTCCGAAAATGTCGGGCCGCATGATGAACGAGACGCTCGGCCAGATCCATTTCTGGATCACCTTCGTCGGCACCTATTGCATCTTTATGCCGTTCCATTACCTGGGCTTGGTCGGAAATGTGCGCCGGTATTCTTCGTTCGTTGACGATTTCATGGCCCCGCTCATGCCGGTCCACAAATTCATATCGATCGCGGCGTTCATTACCGGTGCCGCGCAGCTCATTTTTCTCTACAACCTGATTCACAGCCGGTTCCGGGGCAAGATAGCGCCCGAGAATCCATGGAATGCGACCTCGCTGGAGTGGAGCATTCCCTCGCCTCCACCCTGGAATAACTTCGGCGAGAAGCACCCCGTCGTCTTCCACGACCCGTACCAGTATGGCGTGAAAGGGTCGAAAGGGGATTTCGTCATGCAGGATTCGCCCGAGCAGGTTGTGAGTGGATAGCGGAATAAGTAAGTAGCGCGTTTCGGCCGCCGCCGAAATCTCGCCTTCAAGTTCAAGACCGCGGACGAGAACGATTAGAAAAGGAAGAGCATGGCCTCGACGGTAGTCCAACATGCAGCGCCTCCGGCGGTTCCTGAGAGGCATGGACGCGAGCAGGCAACGCGAAGCGGCATCTGGGTAGCGATCTTTGCCATCACAATGTCGTTCGCGGCGTTTACCAGCGCATTGATGGTTCGGCAAGGTTCCGGAGACTGGAAGCACATTGTGCCGCCTCCAGTCATCTATCTGAATACGATTGCGTTGCTGATCAGCAGTATCACCTTGGAGAGGGCCCGAAATCGGGCGACAAGCGGTTTGAGACCTCAACTTCGAAATGGTTTGCCGTGGATCGTGATGACGTTGGTCCTTGGACTGGTTTTCGTGGTGGGACAGTACTTTGTGTGGCGGCAACTTGCCGCGCAAGGTCTTTACCTCGCAACCACATCGAACAGTTCCTTTTTCTATGTATTCACGGTCATGCACGCGCTGCATCTTCTCGGCGGCATCGTCGCCCTGACTTATCTGATCGCGCAAATCATCTCCCGCCAAGGGCGGCCGCGCTGGAGTTTGTTCGATGGTGCGGCGACTTACTGGCATTTTATGGGCGTTCTTTGGCTTTACCTGCTTTTCGTGATCTCAACGAGACTTTGACCGGGAAGGAAGGGAATTGATTGTGAGTGAATCCGACCAAGCCATTCACGCGCACGGTACGGCCCTGCTAGAACCAGCTCCGTACGCGATTCCGTCCCGGAAACTGACCATGTGGTTGTTTATCATTTCCGACGCGATCACGTTTGGCGCTCTCCTGTTTGGCTACGGCTATTTGCGGACCGCAAGCACCGATTGGCCGACTCCGTTCAAGTTTAATCCCAGCATCTTGAACGTGATGATCATGACGGTGGTTCTGATTACGAGCAGTCTGACGATGCTCGGCGCGGTGGATTCGGCTAAGGCCGGAGACAAGGGCAAGGCCGGGCGCTTTCTGTGGTCCACGATATTCCTTGGCATTGTGTTCGCCGGCTTGCACATCCGCGAGTGGTTTGGCTTGATCGACGACGGCGTGCGTTTGTTCCAGAATCCCTGGGGATCGCCTCTTTTTGGCGCGACGTTTTTCAGTATCACCGGGCTGCACTTGCTGCACGTAGTGAGCGGTGTTGTGGCTTTAGCCGTTATCGCGCGCGGTTTCTCTAAGGGACGATTGACGGCAGGCCACGTCGAAACGGTGGGCTTATACTGGCACTTTGTGGATTTGGTTTGGATGTTCGTTGTGCCTCTAATTTATCTGTTGAACCTTTCGCGGTGAGCAGATTGGGAGAGATCGAATGACCGCTTCGGGCGCATCAGCGAACGTAATAGCGAAATATTTGCCGGTGTACTTCGTCTTGCTCGGAATCGCCGGTCTGGAGGTGTTCCTCGCCTACCAAAGTTTTTCGACGGCGACCTTGCTGGTCATTCTTCTGGCACTGGCGGTGTGTGGGGCGGCCTTGGCAGTGATGTACTTTATGCACCTGGCGCAAGAGCGCCGGAGTCTGTTCCTGTCGTTGATCCCGGCGGTTATTTTTGTTCTCCTTATGATGAACATGATATGGTCGGATAGCTTCCGGTTGCTGCATATGAGACCGTTTCCGCATTAGCGCAGCGACCTTTAAAGAGGAGGCGCAATGATCTCGGACAAAAAATGCGTGGTTCGCGCGAGTAGCCTTCTTCTAGCCTTCGTCGCCAGCCTCGTTGTTCCAAGTGTCGCGTTGGCTCAGAATTGCGCGCTCTGCTATACGCAAGCGGCTGGCGCGGGTGCTCGAATCGCGCAAGCGTTGCGCAGCGGTATCGTTATATTGGTCCTCCCACCGATGCTGATATGCGTCGGACTTGCGGTGATGACCTACAGGAAAAGAAATACCTTCAACGAAGAATAGTGCTGGCTACGCTTTGGGAGTCAGGGCAGGTCTAGATCGAGCGCGTAAATGTCCGTCAACCCACGTTCCAGCATCAGGTACAGTGATCCATCTCGGCCTAAACCACTGAAGAAACAATGAGCGGCGCTGCCGCGGAGAATCTCTCCGAACCCGGCAACACGCTCAACCTGTTGCGTGGCCACCGCCACCCGGAAGACAGACTCTTCATCATCGAGTTGGTCCTGAAAATAAATGTACGAGCTATCCTCGGACCAATAGGGGCTCTCAAGAAATCCACCGGAAGCGACGGTAACCCGCTTGCCTCGCTGCACATCCAGCAAGATCAAATTGTGATTGGAACTGTTGACGCACGCGATGTAGCGTCCATCGGGTGACCATCGTGGTTCACCGAGTTCCTTTGAGTCCGGCAGTTCCTTCCAGACCGCCGTAGTCGGCTCAAGCGTGTAAAGCTCAAAATCTGGGTGTGTCTTCCGATTGCGCATGACGACCGCGATGCGGTAACCGTCGGGTGACCAGTCCGCATGCGCGCCCTCCCACCCCTCCGGCAGCACCGGGCGCAGCGCGCCCCCATCGGCCTCGACTATATAAATCTGGCCACTCTGCCCTGGGCGCACGCCCGTGAACAGAATCTGCTCGCCCTTCGGCGACCATCGCGGCACTACACCGCTCAGAGGGGCGCTGGTCAGCCTTAACCGCTGTGAGCCATCGGTGCGGCTCCGCCACAAAGATCCGTCCGGCCGATCCGAATAAACCACCATCTCTCCGTCGCGTGAGACGTCGGCCTCTTCCGCATGGGTGTCCAGGCTCAACGTGGCGCTGCGCATTGTGCGAGGGTCGAGCTTTTCGAGTTCCCGCCGCGAACGGAAACTGAAGGCAAATATACGCGATCCGGTTTGCGCCGGCGTGGCTACGTTTAAGGCGTCCGGCCCGCTCGTCAATGGGACAGGGGTGTGATGGGAGCGCCTGAACCAGCTCCACACATCTCTCATCGCCCACAAATTGCAGTCGTACTGCTCGCAACCCGAGAAAAGGAAATATTTGCCGTCCGCGGTCCAGGTTCCGGAAGACTGCCGCGAAGGCTGACTACCACCCGCCAGGATCGGGTGCGGGTTGTTTCCGTCTGCGGTTGCCTCCCAAATGGACTGCGCCCCGTATTCATTGAGGTCAACCGTGAACCGAATGTATCTGCCGTCAGGAGACCACGCAGGCGCTCGAGGATCTCCATTAGCATGAAGCAGCTTGCGGAGTTGCGTTCCATCGCGACGAACCGAGTACAGATCGTGGCCGCTCACGAAAACAATCTGCATTGCGTCGGGAGACCACGCGGGGTCGTGACCGGTGGCTTCTCCGAGACGCCTTGGCTCGCCACCCTGCACGGGCCAAAGCCAGAGCGGCATTTCTTCATCGCGGCGCGCAAACTGTCCGACCAGAAACTGCGAGTGGTCGGGGGACACCGCGAAGAGCCGCGTATTCTCGAAAGGCGCCGCGATCTTCTCTGCGTTACCCCCTTCCACGGAAGTCTGCATCAGGTTCCAGTGACCTGCGTCGCGCTCCAGAAAGAAGATCCGCGTACCGTCCGAAACGATGCCGCCCCACTCGTCGATTCGGCCATCGTTGGTTATCCTGTTCACGCGCTGCACGCTGGGGCTCGGCACGGGATAAACGATGAAAAAGAGCAGCCAGGAACCGAATAGAATGCCGGCCGTCAGAAGCAGGAAGTCAAACCATCGCTGCGTGCGCTCGACGCGTTGCTGATCCCAATGGGCCGCTCCGGGAACCAGATCTTCCGAAAACTCCGGGTTGAGCCTTAGCCGGACTTCGATGGACTTGTCCCCGTTGTCGGCATCAACCCCTTGTCCTGGTAGAACGGTGGCCGGCGCCCCGTTAATAAAATGTACGGGAGCTACGAAGCGATAGCCCTGGCGGGGTACAGTCTCTATAAAACGCGGATTTTCAGCATCATCCTGAAGTGCGGCGCGAAGCTTCTTGAGCGCGGCATTGAGGCTCCCATCGAAGTTTACGTGCGTCCCTTCAGACCACAGAGCTTGGCGGAGGGTGTCGCGGCTGACGATCTCGCCGCTTTCCCTCAGGAGCAATTCCAGAATTCGAAAAGGCTGCTCCTGGATTCTAAGTCGCACTCCCTGTCGGGTTAGGATGCCACGAGATAGGTCGAGCTCGAATAGTCCAAATCGGATGATCGTTGTGGCGTCGATTTTGGCCATGCCCTGTCCACGAAAACGGTTGGCGCAAGGCACTCTACCACAGCGTTACACCTGTTAACAACGGTTCATGTGACCTACTATAACCATTATATTCAGCCTATTACGAGGTCATCATATTTTCAGGCCGAAATCGTTTGACCGTTTGTTGATTTCACAGTATTCAGCCCTAGCCCGGTACTAGCTCGGTCTCGTGCGAGTTGTGCCGTCCTGTTTCGAGTGCGAAAAAGGAGGCCTTAGGAGAAATAATTAGCCCATAGTCCTAAGAACCTTCGGAACTCCCGCGTTTTGCGTCCCTGAACCGCTGTACCCACGACGTCCGGCGCGGGAGTTTCGACCAATTCTCTGAGCCAGCGAGCCGGGCTCACCCCTGCCATTCCTCCCCTGAAGAATCCCGTTTTCCGAATATAAGTATCAGAGTTAGAGACAAATGTAGTATTGGCGCTTGCGGCTCTGAGCCCAAGCGGGCGGCAGCAACTCGGTTTGCAGACGGAGTGAGGGTACGGGATTCGCTTACTTGATCTTTGCCAGGATCTTCTTTTGATTCTTGACGATCGTATATAAGGTGGCTTGGTTTTTGAGAATGGAAGCCTGGTTCTTCTTGATGGTTTCCTGATTGGCCTTGATGCCGCTCTGGTTCGCGAGAATCGCCTTCTGGTTCTGCAGGATCCGCTTCTGATTTGCGATTACGTCATTCTCGGACATTTCGAAATCCCTCATTTTCTGGCGTCATCCGTGGATGAAGTCGAGCCTATGCGTCTACGTTTTGAAAAATAACTGGTGCCGGCATTTTCTGCTGCCCGCAGGGACGCGTCAATAGCGTTTTTCGACAGCCCAGCTCCTGTTTTAAAGCGTCTGCTGCGCTAGTATGAACATACTATTGAAGGAAAAACGGTCCGGTAGGACCATTATTTGCTTCCCCTGACAGGTTCCATCGGATCTTCTGGGGCAAGCCGGTCCCGGTAAGTGTTCTCCATCTCGTTATACCGCGCGTCGAACTGCTCCTTTGCTGGAACGCGATATCGTGATCATTCCCATGGTCATCGGCACGTACTAACGCACGGTCTGTCCCAGGGTACCGATCGGATCAGCGGGCCTGAGATTTTGCTGTGCCGTTGCCGCGTGAGAGACTGTGCAACACTAAAGTCATTCTTTGTACGCATTGACAAAGAGAGATTAAGCTTGCGAACCAGCGATAAACTCGCTCCTGTAGCGGTCTGCAGTGCGGCTGCCCCTATGAGAGGCTTGCATTCTTTTGCCCCGTGGCGAATCGTCGTTCTCTCGCTTTGCGCGGTTTCGGCCGCAACTTTGGTTTCGTGCCGTTCGGCCGACAAACTTCCCCAGAAATCTTCTAAGGAATACGCGGAGGCTGTTTCCGCGTTTTACATTGGACTCGGCGCCTTGCAGGTTGGCGACGATATCCACGCCGAAAGTAAACTATCGGAAATGACGACCCTGGTGCCGGGCGAACCCGCTGGCTGGGCCAATTGGGGCGTGCTCGCGCTGCGTCAACGCAAGCTGGATGTTGCGGAGCAGAGAATCGAGCGGGCCCGCAGCCTTGCCCCCGACAACGATCATATCTACCAGCTGCTCGGATTTTTGGAGAGCAGCAAAGGCAATTCTGCGAGCGCCATAACGGACTGGCGCAAAGCCGTCGAAATCAACCCGGGCAACTACCGCGCCGCTTATCAGCTTGCGGAAGAAGTGGAACGCCAAGGCGACGCCAATAGTGACGCGGAATATCAGCGACTGATCCAGAAGATCCTGGTTGCGCAGCCCAACAATCTTGCCGCTCAGTTGGAATTGGCTCGGGTTGCCGCGAAGAGCGGAGACGCAGCGACGTTGAAGGCGACACTGGCGCAAATCAGTTCGCGTTCCTCGAATTGGCCACCTGAGGTGAAGGCGCAGCTGGCAGCCTTACAGGCAGCGGCCGATGGCTCAAATCCCCGCGCTGCTGCGACACGCACCACTTTCCTGCGCAACACGCTCATGCGCGTTCCGGAATTTCGCGAGAGCCTGGCGGTATTGAAGGCGCCACCAGGCGAGGAAGCCGAGCCGTTCACTCATTTTCTTCGCCTCGAACCTCCGGACTTCGCACCCGCTCCTTCCGACACGGCGCTGGCTTTCACCTTGAAGCCGCTTCCCATTGCTGATTTTTCGCCTGGTTGGATCGGAGCCATCGCGCTTAGCAGCGCCGGCGCTCCGGTCGTCGCGCAGGCGAATGGCCGGGAAGTGCGCTTGTCCACAGGCGCGAAATTTCCATTTCCCGGCGGTCCATCAGGCATCGCGCCGCTTCCCGAAGGCATCTTGCAGATTGATTTTAATTACGATTTCAAGGCAGACCTCGTGCTCGCAGGCGCGGGCGGCGTTCGGCTGATGCGGCAAGACTCTCCCGAAAAATTCACGGACGTCACCGCGAGCACGAAACTTCCAAAAAGTGTCACCAGCGCACCCTATACCGGCGCCTGGGCCGTGGATATCGAGGCCGACGGCGATCTGGACATTGTTCTTGGCAAGAAAGACGGTGTCCCGCAGGTTTTGCGAAACAATGGCGACGACACCTTCACCGTAATTCAACCGTTCCCTGGGATTTCCGGTGTCCGCGCATTTGCCTGGGCAGATTTCGATTCCGACGGCAACGCCGACGCGGCTATCGTCGATGGAGCCGGCCACCTGCACATCTTTCACAACGAACGCCAAGGGCAATTCCGCGAAGTTGCACTCCCCGCGAATTTGCCGACCATCCAGGCACTCGGCGTGGCCGATACCGACAACGATGGTGTCTTGGATCTGCTTGCCGTTGAATCGAGCGGGACGATCGCCAGCGTTTCCTTCAGCGAGAAAAGCGGATGGACTGTTTCGCCGCTCGTGCAGATTCCAAATCCCGCTGCGATCCTTGCTGGTGAGGTTCGCCTGCAGGTCGCCGATTTGGACAACAATGGCGCGATGGACCTGGTCCTCAGCCAAGTGGGGTCCACAACCGGACAGGCCCCAGCAGCGCCTTTGATTTGGCTTGGAGACGCGATCTCAAAATTTACCCTCCTCGATCACCCACCAGGTCCCGGCACGATTTTTGATATTGCCGACTTAGGCGCGAACGGACGTCTTGACCTACTCGGTTTCGCAGCCGATGGCAAGCCGGTGCAAGGCGTGAATCACGGTTCTAAGAATTATCATTGGCAGATCGTTCGGCCGCACGCCAAGCAGGCCGTCGGCGACCAACGCATCAATCCATTCGGTGTCGGCGGAGAAATCGAAATTCGTTCCGGGCTGCTTGTCCAGAAGCAACCGATCAACGGGCCGCAGCTTCATTTCGGCCTCGGCAATCAGACCAGCGCGGAAGTCGTCCGCGTGGTTTGGCCAAACGGCACCGTGCGCGCGGAATTCGGAGTGCAAGCCGACCAGGAAGTCGTTACTGAACAACGCCTGAAAGCCTCCTGCCCATTTCTCTTCGCGTGGAATGGCAAGCAGATGGAATTCGTGAAGGATGCGGTGCCCTGGGGGTCTGCCATCGGCCTGCGCATCAACACGCTGGGCTCCGCGAAAATCGCCGCCACCGGCGAGTGGTACAAAGTTCGGCGCGATCAACTCGTGCCGCACGACGGCTACTACGATCTCCGCATCACTGCCGAACTCTGGGAGGTCTACTACTACGATCGCATTGCACTGATGACCGTCGACCATCCGCAGGGCACGGAAATTTACGTCGACGAGCGTTTCGTCATCCCGCCCGCGAAACTTGGCTTCACCACGGTCGCCACGCCTCACGCGATCGCGAGTGCAACCGATGACAACGGCAAAGACGTGACCGACCTCGTCAACAAACTCGATGGCAAGGCGCTCGACTCCTTCGGGCGTGGCCAGTATCAAGGCATTACGCGCGACCATTACGTGGAGATCGATCTCGGCGCCGACGCCCCCAAGAGCGGCCCACTCTATTTGATCGCGCAAGGCTCTATTCACGACACCGAGTCGTCGCTTAACGTCGCCATCACGCAAGGAAACCGCTGGCACGCCCAAGGAATGAGCGTCGAAGTTCCCGACGGCCACGGCGGATGGGTCGCCGCTCAGGCGAATCTCGGTTTTCCCGCCGGCCGCAAGAAAACGGTTCTCTTCAACCTTACAAATATTTTCCGCCCCGGAACTCCTCGCCGCGTCCGCTTGCGAACCAACCTGGAAATTTATTGGGATTGCATCGAATGGGCGCAAGGTGAACCCGGCGCCGACGTAAAGACGCGAACACTCGACCCAGAAGTCGCCGACCTCCACTATCGCGGTTATAGCGTGATCGACCGGCCCGACGCGGGCGCCCCGGAAGTGCCCGACTACTACCAAATCCTCGGCACCAAGCAGCGCTGGCGCGATTTGATCGGCTACTACACGCGTTACGGCGACGTTCGCGAACTCCTCAAGACCGTCGACGATCGCTACGTCATCGTCAACTCCGGCGATGAAATGTCGCTCCGATTCGCCGAGCAGCCACCGCCGCCGGCCGGATGGCTGCGAGACTTCATCGTCGTCGGTGACGGCTGGATCAAGGATGGCGATTTCAATTCCACATTTTCAAAGACCGTGTTGCCTTTGCCCTACCACGCAAAGCAGCAATACGTGGAGCGTCCCGGCCGCCTGGAAGATGAGTACGTCTACCGCCAGCATCCCGAAGACTGGCAGAACTATCACACGCGCTACGTCACACCCGACGTCTTTCAAAATTCCCTGAGGAGCGCCCCACCCAATTAATGCGAGGAATCACTCCAAGAATCATCCTGGCAATCGTCTTCGTGGGCTTCGTCGTCTCTCCACTCATGATCAAGCGCTTTGCCGCGCGTCGCGAGGTCGCGAAAACGAAACTAGACCTCCAGACCGCCTTGGCGCGCCACGGTTTCTATCTCCAGGAAGTATCCCATGCGGCCGGCGTTGATTTCGTTCATCAAGCGCCCACGCTAGACCCTCGTTTAAATCACATCATGCCGCAAGTCGCTTCGATGGGCGCTTCGGTCTCCATCGTCGATTTCGATCGTGACGGATGGCCCGACATCTACGTAACCAACAGCAAGGAAGGTTCGAAGAACGCTCTCTATCACAACAATCACGACGGCACCTTCACCGACGTCGCGGAAAAACTGGGCGTCGCCGACGTGAATCGCCCCGGCTACGGCGTCTCCATGGGCGCGGTCTGGGGAGATTACGACAACGATGGTTACGAAGATCTGCTGCTGATCAAGTGGGGCAAACCGGAGCTGTATCACAACGACGCCGGCCACGGCTTCACCCGCGTCACCGATCAGGTTGGGCTTCCGCCGTGGATCAATGCGAACACCGCACTCTGGTTCGACTACGACGGTGACGGTCTTCTCGACTTCTTCATCGGCGGCTACTACTCCGAAGACGTCGATCTCTGGCATCTCGCGTCCACCAAAATGATGCCCGACAGTTTCGAGTACGCAAAAAACGGCGGCCGTAAATATCTCTTTCACAATCTCGGCAACGGAAAATTCGAAGAAGTCAGCGCCCAGGTCGGCATCAACAGCCGCCGATGGGCTTTAGCTTCTGCCGCAGCAGACCTGCGCGGCACCGGCCATCCCGATCTCTTCATCGCCAATGACTACGGCGTCTCCGAACTCTATTTCAACGACGGCAAACGCTTCCACGAAGTCGGTGAGCAAACCGGCGTAGGTTTCGCGCCCAAAAGCGGCATGAACGCCAGTTTCGGCGACATCCTCAACCAGGGCCGCTACGCCGTCTACGTATCCAATATTTCCGAAGAAGGCGTGCTCATCCAGGGAAACAACTTGTGGGTTCCCAAGGAAGGCACGACCGGCGACACGTTGCAGTTCGAAAACCTGGCCCGCGACTTCGGCGTCGAAATCGGCGGCTGGAGCTTCGGCGCGCAATTCGGAGACCTGAACAACGACGGCACGCTCGACTTGTATCTCACCAACGGCTACGTCTCGCTCGACCACGACAAAAGCTACTGGTACGATTTTTCCAAGATTGCCGGCGGTCACAGCCTCATCATAAACGACGCCAAAAACTGGCCGGCCATGGAAGGACGCAGCTTGTCGGGCTACCAATCCAAGCACGTCTGGCTGAACGACGGCAGTGGAAAATTCGTTGACGTAGCGCAAGCGGTCGGCGTCACGGACACCTACGACGGCCGCGCGGTGGCATTGGTGGATTTGTGGAATCGAGGCGTACTCGATGTCGTCGTGGCCAACCAGCGAGGGCCGCTGCTCATCTATAAAAACACGGTCACGCCAGAGAACCAATGGATCGAGTTTGAATTGGAAGGAACGAGCAGCAATCGCAGCGCCATCGGCGCGCAAGTCACTTTATTCTGGAATGGCCAGCACCAGGTTCAGGAAGTCTCCGGAGGCGCCGGCTTCGCCTCACAAAATCAGCGCCGCCTGCACTTCGGCCTGGGCAAATTCCCGCAAGTAGAAAAAGCCGTGATCCGCTGGCCCTCCGGAAAAACGCAAACGATCGATAAGCCCACGCCCGGGCAACTGCACGCGATCAAGGAGCCCGCATGAGCCAGCCGGCCGCCTCCATCGCGATTCCACCTACTCAACAGTTTTCCTGGAAGCGCTTCTTCAGCCCCGACAATCGCTATCTCGCTCCCGCGTTCATCACCTGTATCCTGCTCGCCGGCCACTTATCCTTCGGCATTCTTGAAAGCTACAAAAAAACCGGCCTCGCCATCATCGCCAGCCTCGTCACCGAGCTCATCCTCGGCCGCATCTTCACCGGCAAGTGGCCCAACATCGCCAGCGCCTACATCACCGGCATCAGCGTCGGAATTCTCGTCCGCTCGCCGGCCTTCTGGCCCTACGTCATCTGTAGCATCGTCTCCATCATGTCCAAATATGTGCTGCGCCTCAAAGGCCGGCACATCTGGAACCCTTCGAACTTCGGCATTTCCGTTCTTCTTTTTCTCGCGCCTGAAACCGTCGCCACCCTGAGCATCCAGTGGGGCAACTATTTGCTCCCCATGATCGTCATCTGGTGTCTCGGCTCGGTAATCGTCTGGCGAGTTCGTCGCTTCCACATCACCGCCACCTACGTCACGTGCTTCATCGCCTTCGCATTTCTTCGCAGTTACATCACCGGCAGCCCCTGGCAGTCAGAGATCGCCCCGCTTACCGGCCCGATGTATCAGCTGTTCATCTTTTTCATGATCACGGATCCTAAAACGACGGTGCGGTCGAAATTCTGGCAATGCGTCGTCGCCGCTCTCATCGCTTTGGTCGAAATGATTCTCCGCCTGGACCAAGTGGTTTACGCGCCCTTCTACGCATTATTCCTGGTGGGCCCAATCGCGTTTCTCATCGGAATGTGGTTCGATTCGCGGAAAGCCGTCCCCCTGCGCGCAACGGCATGATCTCGTTCTCTATTCCAGTCCGCGCGGCAATTGGAGCGGTTCTCGCCTTGGCCATTGTCGCCACGGGCTGCGAGCGCAAGTCCGCGCGTGAAGCAGCATCAACCGTTGCGTCGACAACCGTTGCCGCAGTGACGCAGCCAGCCTCCGCCACAACTTCGCGTCCATCGCCGGAGGCCGCTCCGCAAGCACCTTCGGAAGCGAAAAGGTCCTTAGGCCCCATCGAATTCCTCGACGTCACAACTCAAGCCGGAATCCACTTCAAACACAACACCGGCGCCTTCGGCAAAAAATATCTCCCCGAAACCATGGGCAGCGGCGTCTGTTTTCTCGACTACGACAACGACGGCTGGCAAGACATTTTCTTCGTCAACTCCATGGACTGGCCAGAACACAAAACCGGCAAATCCTTTCCCGCCCTCTACCACAACAATCACGACGGCACCTTCACCGACGTAACGCGCCAGGCCGGCCTCGCCATCGAAACCTACGGCCTGGGCTGCGCGGTAGGCGACTACGACAACGACGGCTTCGAAGATCTCTACCTCACGACGGTCGGCTCAAACCATCTCTTCCACAATCTAGGCAACGGAAAATTTGCCGACGTCACCGCCAAAGCCGGCGTCGCCAGCCCTGGCTTCTCCGCTAGCGCCGTGTGGTTCGACTACGACAACGACGGCAAGCTCGACCTCTTCGTCACCCACTACATCGAATGGTCCAAGGAAAAAGATCAATACTGCTCGCTCGACAACAAAAATAAATCCTACTGCACGCCGCAAACCTATAAAGGCGAAAGCTCCCGCCTGTACCACAACAAGGGCGACGGTGTTTTCGAAGACGTCACCAGGAAAGCCGGGCTCCTCGATCCCACCAGTAAAGCCCTGGGCGCAGCGTTACTCGACTACGGCAACGACGGCTGGATCGATCTCTTCGTCTCCAACGACACCGAGCCCAACAAGCTCTACCACAACAACCGCGACGGCACGTTCACCGACGTAGGAGTCAACGTCGGCGTGGCCTTCAGCGAATCCGGAAGAGTCCGCGCGGGCATGGGCGTAGACGCCGCCGACTTCGACAACTCCGGCTTCCCCAGCCTGCTGATCGGCAATTTCACCAACGAAAGCACATCCCTCTATCGCAACGACGGCTCTGGCCTCTTCCTCGACGAATCCCTGAAGTCCAACATAGGCCAGATGACCACGCAGTCGCTAACCTTCGGCTGCTTCTTCATGGATTACGATCTCGACGGTCTCCTCGATATCGTTGCTGCGAACGGTCACGTCTCCGACGATATCGCCGTCGTGCAACCCACCGTGAAATATGCCCAGCCCATGGGCATCTACCGCAACCTGGGAAACAGAAAATTCGAAGATGTCTCCAACAAACTTGGCCGCGCAATCCAGAAGCCGGTCGTAGGCCGCGGGGTTGCCTACGCGGATTTCGATAACGACGGCGACCTTGACCTGGCGATAACCGCAAACAACGGTCCCGCGCGCCTGCTCCGCAACGAAAATGCCAATCAAAACGACATGCTCCGCGTGAAACTTATCGGCACAAAATCCAATCGCGACGCCATCGGCGCAACGGTCACGGTCGCCACAAACTCCGGCGCGACCCTGTCCCGAATGGTGAAGGGCGGCTCAAGTTACCTATCGCAGAGCGAGCTCCCCCTGACATTTGGCCTAGGCAAGCCCGGCAATACAAAAGGTATCCGGCTGCAAGTCCTCTGGCCCAGCGGCCGCACAGACTCCATCGCCAACATCAAGCCCAATCAATCCATCACCATCCAGGAAGGCAAAGGAATCATCGCTGCAACCCCCATCAATTTTGCGAGCGCACGCCCCCCAGCCATCCCTAGTCCGAAATAGCCGGCCTCTTTCTCTCTTTCTTGTCTCTTTGCTCGTTTTGTTTCTTTCCTCTTCCGCTCCGTCTCTTTGTCCTCTGCGCTCTCTGTGGTAAAAGTTTTTCTTTGCACCCGCCGACTCACACATTCGACGGAACCCAACAAAACGTGATAGCGTGCGCAGGCTGCGTGTCCAAGAGGCTGTCATCCTGACGCTATCCGACGAGGATAGCGGAAGGATCTCAACGTCACCTGCACAGGTAATGTTGATCGCTCTTCCTGTACGGGCGCAGGACTGGTGCGCCCCATCTCGGCAAGATCGATCATTCCGATCTGGGATCCGTCAAATGACTCGCAAACCCGAAAACTCCGAAACGCAAACCCTAACATCGCAACGCCAACCCACCGCCCGCCTTTTCCCCGCGGGCCACCTGGTCCCCTTCATCCTGGTCACCGCCCTCTTCTTTCTCTGGGCAATCCCCAACAATCTCAACGACGTCCTCATCCGACATTTCATGAAATCCTTCGCCATCACCCGCTTCCAGGCCGGACTCGTCCAATCCGCCTTCTACATCGGCTACTTCCTGCTGGCAATGCCCGCCGCATTCCTGATGCGCCGTGTAGGCTACAAATCCGGTTTCGTCACCGGCCTAATTCTCTTCGCGGCCGGCGACTTCCTCTTCTATCCAGCCGCCCAGGCAGGCAGCTACGCCTTCTTTCTCTTCGCTCTTTTCGTAATCGCCAGCGGCCTCTCGTTCCTGGAAACCGCCTCCAATCCGTTCATCGCCCAGCTCGGCGATCCCGACAGTTCCGAGCGCCGCCTCAATTTCGCCCAAGCTTTCAATCCCATCGGTTCCATCACCGGCGCCCTGGTCGGCACCATCTTCATCTTTTCCGGCGTCGAGCTAACCCCGCAACAAATTGCCGCCCGCCAGGCCAATCACACCTATGAAGCCTATCTCCGCTTCGAAACCCTCCGCGTTGTGAGGCCCTACCTGGTAATCGGTGCGTTCGCTTTGTTCTGGGCTTTCCTGATTCTCCGCACAAAATTTCCTGCCATCCAAAGCGAACACGAAAACGAATCCGCCGATCGCGGCCACCTCAGCGACCTCTTCCACCAGCCGCACTTCCTCTTCGCGGTAGTCGCCCAGTTCTTCTACGTAGGCGCGCAAGTAGGCACCTGGAGCTATTTCATCTCCTACGTCCAGGAATACGCCCACCAATCCGAAAAAATCGCCGGATACTTCCTCACCGGCACGCTGGCCGCGTTCGGCGTGGGCCGCTTCGCCTCCGCCTGGCTGATGCGCTTCGTCAACCCCAGCAAACTCATGGGCGCGTATGCCCTCGCCAACATCGCGCTCGTCACGATTGCGGTCCTACATCCCAGCTGGCTGGGCATCTGGTGCGTATTCCTGACCAGCTTTTTCATGTCCGTAATGTTCCCCACCATCTTCGCCCTGGGCCTGAAAGGCCTGGGCCCAAACACAAAACTGGGCGGCTCGCTCCTGGTGATGGCGATCGTGGGCGGCGCCGTCCTAACCCCCGCCATGGGCTACATATCCGTGCAAACTCACAGCCTCGCACTTTCCTATTCCGTCCCCCTTCTGGCTTATGTGATCATCGCGCTCTACTCTTTTTGGGGATCGAAACGCCGCACCTCTGCAATCGCGTCAAGCTGAACCCAAACATTCGAAAGGGAATCGTTGATGCCAAGGTTGCAAGGCAAAAAAGCACTACTCACCGCTGCGGGCCAAGGAATAGGCGCTGCCACTGCCCGCGCCTTCGCCCGCGAAGGCGCCCAAGTCTACGCCACCGACATCAACGACCAACTCCTGCAAAAGCTGGCTGCGGAACTTCCCGGCATCCAAACCAAGAAACTAGATGTCCGCGACTCCCAAGCAGTAAACGCGCTAGCCGCCGAACTGGGTCCCATCGACATCCTCTTTAACTGCGCGGGGTTCGTGCATCAAGGCACCATCCTCGAATGTTCCGAGGCGGACTGGGACTTCTCCTTCGATCTGAACGTAAAATCCATGTACCGCACCTGCCGCGCCTTCCTCCCCGCCATGCTCGCCGCCAGAAAAGGCAGCATCATTAATATGTCCAGCGGCGCCTCCAGCATCAAAGGCGCGCCCAACCGTTTTGTCTACGGCGCCACCAAAGCCGCGGTAATCGGCCTCACCAAAGCCCTGGCCGCCGACTACATCCGCCAAGGCATCCGCCTAAACGCCATATGCCCCGGCACGGTCGAATCCCCCTCGCTAGAGCAGCGGATGGCCGCCCTTGGGGATGTGGAGAAGGCGCGCAAAGAATTTATAGCCCGCCAACCAATGGGTCGCCTGGGCAAGCCGGAAGAAATCGCAGCCTTAGCCGTCTACTTGGCCTCCGACGAATCCGCCTTCACCACAGGCCAAATCCACATAGTCGACGGCGGCTGGACCCTATGAAGGGGGTCGGAGCTTTAGCTCCGACATTGAGCTCGGCGCTTTAAGGGCTTCGGCCCCTGAGGAAATGTTTTTTCGGGAGAAAACATGAAACTGCTTCGCTACGGACCACCAGGCAAAGAAAAACCCGCCCTGCTCGACAAATCGAACCAGCTTCGCGACCTCAGCGCCATGATTCCGGACCTGGCGGGCGAAGCCCTGTCCCTCCACTCGTTGGAAAACTTGGCCGCCCTTAATCCCAACACTCTGCCCCTGGTCCCTGGCACTCATCGCATCGGCCCCTGCGTAAGCCAAACCGGCAAATTCATCTGCATCGGCCTGAACTATTCCGACCACGCCGCCGAAACCGGCAACCCCGCCCCAGCCGAGCCAGTAGTCTTCATGAAAGCCACCAGCGCCATCATCGGCCCCAACGACAATGTCGTCATCCCGCGCAACTCCAAAAAAACCGATTGGGAGGTGGAACTAGGCGTCGTCATCGGCAGCCACGCCAAGTACACCAGCGAAGCCAATGCCCTGCAGCACGTGGCAGGCTACTGCGTAGTCAACGATCTCTCCGAGCGCGCCTTCCAACTCGAAAGCACCGGCCAATGGACCAAAGGCAAAAGCGCAGACACCTTCGGCCCCATCGGCCCTTGGCTTGTGACCAAAGACGAAGTCCCCGACCCGCAAAACCTTAAAATGTGGCTGAAGGTAAACGAGCATCAATACCAGAACGGCACTACCAAGACCATGATCTTCTCGGCCGCCCACATCGTCAGCTACCTGAGCCGCTTCATGAGTCTCCACCCCGGCGACATCATCTCCACCGGCACGCCCCCAGGCGTAGGCATGGCCCAAAAACCCCCAACCTTCCTCAAGCCCGGCGACAAAATCCACCTAGGCATCGAAGGCCTCGGCGAACAAAACCAAACCGTGGTCGCCGATCCGGCGTCATGACCCACTTCACTCTCGAGTAGGAGTTAGCCTTCGGTAGCGCTCTCAAAGGGAGGGAACGCAGCAGCAGCGGATGGTGTACTCTGCGGTCCGAAATGCAACCAGATAATTATTTCAGCGTCGTCGAACTAACTACATTGAGTTGGCCTTCTGAAGTGAACATCTATTCGAGGCGGTTCAGGTTGTTTGTGGCTGCGGACGTAACCGGAACCTCGACTGACGTTATTTCGGCGTTCGCGCACGCAGCCCTAGAGAGCGGCATGGCGTATTTCTGTTCTTGGGGGCCCGATTGCAGCAGGTTTCACGACATCGTGGACGAAGTAATTCTGGAGGACGACTTAGGAGAGCGACTGTTCGTCGGCGCAAATGAAAGGGATACCGTGATGACCACTTGGCATCAGAACGAGCCCCTGGAGGAGGCCCCCGATTTTTTTATTAACTTCGCTCATCCTACTGGGGACTTCGCGCGCGATAGCAACTGCTGGTTGGCAATTAGCTTGAACAATGCCGAATGGACGGAATCAATCCGACGCAAACTCGAATCGGCAAAATTCCGATAGAACGAACGCCAGGGACAGACGTTGCTGTAGCCGCCCTCTTCAAGAGGGCGGCGTTTAGACGCAACCCTACCGGCGCTCTCTGGGCAGGCAGCGCGTACTCAACCGCGCGCGGTCGCCAGCGAAGCCGACCGCTTCCGCGCAGCTAGGCCCGCCAGCAAAGCCAGCCCGCAAGCCAAGAGGCCCAGCGTGCCAGGCTCCGGCGCCTTCACCGCGTCGGTGACCGTCAGAGTTCCGGCATTGAATAGACCGTAGCTCTGATAGCTTCCCAGCGATTCGAACGCGCCGTTTTGAAATCCAAACAGCGACGGGATCAGGAACTTGTCGTCAAAAACCAGCAGGTCGCCCAGAAAAGGAACCTGCGGTTCGAACTGCGCGACCGGCAGAAACGGAATCACGTTGCAATTCGTGCACGAACTCAGTTGCGACGCGAACAACGTGTCCCACGACGACGCCGAGATAAATCCCGACGACGACGTGTAGCTAAAGCCGACGTTGAGTCCGTCCACCGCTGTTCCCGTAAACGTATAGGTGATGGGGTCAGCTTTGGAAACGGGAACAAGCGCGGCGCACGCAAATAGCGCGATACAAACAAAAAGCAGAATCGAGGTTGGCCGGGTAGAGAGCAAGGGTCCTCCGACTTTCTTATCTCAGGGACCCTTCTATTTTAGCGGCACCGTAATTCGGGTCAATGTAACCGCTGATCTACAAGTACCATCCTCGGAAGTACTGTAACCACGTCCGACAGAACCAAGCCGCCATCGCGGAACCAGCCTATGCGCGATCCGTGCCATTCCCGGTGACTTCGCTTATGAGCCACAGACAGGCGCCTATGAGCCGTGGAACAGGCTCCGAACCGCACTTGGCTCCTGGCCTTCGGGAGGCCTGCTTGCCGGAAACGATTGTGTGGTTGGCCGACAAATTTTGGGAGTAGAATGTGCCCGTTTCCGCCCAAGGCCCTGTAGTCCGCAGTGCTCCGTCTGGCGAGCGGCAGATTCCAATACGCAAACGCGAGTGGAGGTGTCTCATGGCGACAGCAAATCCAACCGAGGGGTTGCATGGCGCGGGTACGATCATCAAGAAAGCGAGTGGCTGGTTTATTGGCATGGCGGTGGTGTTTATCCTTCTGGGAATGATGGCGATTATTGAGCCTGGAGTTGCGGGTCTGGCGGTAACAATCCTGGTGGGCTGGCTGCTGATCTTCGGTGGCGTAGCGCATTTGATAGCGGCGTTCAGCGGCGGTGGAGCGGGGCGCGTACTCTGGCAGATATTGATCGGCGTCGTGTATATCGTGGGCGGAGTTTACTTTTTGATGCACCCGTTGCTGGGGCTTGGAACGCTGACGTTGTTCCTGGCGTTGATTATCCTGACCGAAGCGGTGTTCGAAATCATCGCCTATTTCCGGATACGCGGCGAAAGCGGGTCCGGCTGGTTTTTGGTGAATGCGCTCATCACGCTGCTGCTGGGCGGGCTGATCTGGTTCCACTGGCCGTCGAGTTCGGTGTGGGCAATTGGAATACTGGTAGGCGTGAACTTGCTGATGACCGGGTTTTCGCGGCTGATGTTCGGTCTCGCCGCGCGAAATCTGGTTAACCGTGTCGCCGCCTAGAAAGGACTCGCAAGGGTGTCGCAATTCGTTTGTCGAATGAGCACGCTCATCGGGATCGCGCCCGCGAAAGGAACCTACGGAACCTGAAACGGAGAAGGTTCCGTATAATTTGAATCCTTATGCATCCCGTCACCATGAGCGCATTGATTGCGCTTCAGTGTTTCGTCGTGTTGTTCGTGGCCCTGCACAACTGGATTCCTCTCGGAACACTCAATGACATAAAGGGCGTTCGCGCGGAGTTCCCCAGCGGCAAGCTTCTGATTACCACGCTCATCAACCTCACCCCGTATGCTTTCGGGCTGGCTTCCAGCGCCATCTACTTTGACAAACCCTATCCCGGCTGGCTGTTTTGGTGGCTTTGGATCAGCTATGGGCTTGCGTGCTTCGGCTCGCTGAAGGCGTGGTGGATTCCCTATCTTTTTCGTCCAGAGCCGGATCGCGCCGCGCGCTACCAAGTGATGTACGGAACGACGCACGCCTTCTTGCCCGAGCACAATGGGATGAGGCCGAACACGCTGCATGTGATCTTCGATATTGCGACGGTGGCGATATTGCTAGTCCTAAGCGTGCTGACGGCGCAGCAGGGCTGAGCGAAAACGCCGCGGAGGCCGATAAGCGGAAAACGTCCTCCTCCTAAGTGCAATCGACGTTGAGTTTGCCCCGCCACCGCAGCTACACTCTCTACGCCTGAAAACGTTTACTTGAGGAGCCCCGATGACCACCAATCGCCGCCAATTCGTTCGCAACTCCTCTCTCGCGCTCGGTGCAGCGTTGCTTGCGCGAAAGGCAAGCCTCGCCGCCTCCTTCGACGCGCGCATCGATGTCATCCTCGGCGAAGAACTTGGCATCATCTCCCCCAACATCTACGGCCACTTCGCCGAAAACTTGGGCGCGGTCATCTACGATGGTGTTTGGGTTGGCGAAAACTCGAAAATCGCCAACGTCGGCGGCATCCGCAAGAGCCTCGTCGACGCACTGCAAAAAATCTCCTCACCGGTAATCCGCTGGCCCGGCGGCTGCTTCGCTGACAGTTACGACTGGAAAGACGGCATCGGCCCCGCCGCCAAGCGCCCCCGCCGCACCAACTTCTGGGCGGGCGACCCGCTCGTCCGCACCCAAGGCAACATTCCCCAAAAGTACGACCCCAACGAATTTGGCACCAACGAGTTCGTCCAATTTTGCAAACTTGCCGGCAGCCAACCGTATTTCGCCGCCAACGTCCGCAGCCTCCCCGCGGAAGATTTCTACCGCTGGATCGAATATTGCAATTCTCCCGCGGGCAGTACCACGCTGGCCGATCTCCGCGCCTCCACCGGCTACAAAGATCCATTCGACGTGCGCTACTGGGGCATCGGCAACGAATCCTGGGGCTGCGGCGGCGAAATGACCGCCGGCGAATACTCCACCGAATACCGCCGTTTCGCCGCCTGGGTCCCGCGCTACGACAGCGAAGTCAGCTTCATCGCCTCCGGCCCTAACGACGCCGAATACAAATGGACCCGCGGCTTTTTTGAGGGCATGTTGCAGAAAGGTCCGAACGCGCTCAACTCCATCTGGGGCCTGTCGCTCCACTACTATTCATGGAACCTAAGCCGCGGCCG
>Ga0187855_10000365_pt1 | contig 40817 bp, 41 predicted proteins | sample June2016WEW_8_10_2_FD_132969 | JGI IMG/M metagenome (GOLD analysis project Ga0187855, IMG submission 132969) | Peatland microbial communities from SPRUCE experiment site at the Marcell Experimental Forest, Minnesota, USA - June2016WEW_8_10 | ecosystem: Environmental > Terrestrial > Soil >... | reverse complement strand
GCGTCATTCGTTTCTACACTTGGTAACTGTGGAACTTTCGACCACCCGAGCCACAGCCGTATGTGCCTCAATGGTTTACCGTTCCTCGCGTCGAGGACTCTGACCGTGAGGATGTGTCCTGATTGACAAAAGCTTGCCGACGGAACAGCTGCGATAAGCAAGCAGATGGCGCTGAAGATCCGCAAGATTCTCGACGTCATGGGATCTCCCTCGTACCGGATTCGGCAAGACGACCCAATCAAGTCGGGATGAATTCGGCGTCAACTGTTTTCTGGTACTGCGCCCGTGCGTTGGGTGATCCATTGCCCGACCGCCCAGCCAGTCGCGCCGACCGCAATTCCAGCCAGCACGTCCGCTATGTAGTGGTAACGCCCATAAACGGTCGCGACGCACATGCTCAAAAAGAATGGCAAACAAATCCAGAACAGCCACGGCTTATACCGCCGTGCTGCCAGCAGCGCCACCATTGACCCCGTCACATGCGCCGAAGGAAACGCCGCGCCGTGCACGCGCCCAAATCGCTCGATGAACTCAATGGTGGTTGTGAACGCACCGCCGCGGAGCTGCGGAAGATTCAGCGAAGCCAGCGCAAAGTAGGGACTCTCGACGGGAAACAAAACAGCGATCACATACACTGAATAATGCGCGATAGCTGTCGCAACCATCACAGTCCAGAACGCCGTGCGCTTTCCCTGCGCATACAAAATCGCCGGCAGAATTACCAGGTACAAGAAATAAGTCATGTAGGAAAATTGCATGAAATCGTTCAGCGCAGGCGTCGCGAATCGCGCCATCCAGGCCGCCGGATGCACTCCAGCAAAGTTGAAATCGAACAAAATGAGCCAGCGATCGCACCACCCGGGATGAATCGCATGTACTAGGCCTTGCAGCTCCTCGAAAAAGAAAATGTAGATCGCCAAGGGATACCAATGCCGCACAAATTGCGCGACGCGATTCTCAGAGCGCGCGCCCGTCCACGCAAGCCACACAATTCCCACCGCAATCGCACCGTGAATCGCAACGTAGGGGCCCGCCTGTGGAATGTTGCGGTGGAATACGCACAACAGCACAAGCGTCCAGCCTAAATAGCTGATCGTCACCCACTCGAACGCTCCGCAGGCGCGCCACACCTCAGCGACTCGCCGCGATGGCAGTTCCAGTTGCGGGCTCTCCGCCGCCAGGGCCAGCGTTTCTGCACAGCTTGTGGTGGATCCGTAGGGGCGGGTCCGAGACCCGCCCCTACAAATTAAGGCGCCGCGCACCATTCTCATCGGATCGCCTTCGATGCCAACTGCCGCGCCGCCGCGTTTGAAATCTCGCCGAGCGTTTTCTGCCACGCGCACGTCTGCCAGCCGCGCTTCCGTGCCTCGCGTGCGAGTCTGCGCGCGGGATTCACGGCGATGGAATGTCCGACGGCGTCGAGCATCTGCAGATCGGCCGCGCTATCGCCGTAGGCGTAACTGCGCGCAAGATCGAGGCCGTAGCGTCCAGCAATTACCTGCACCGCGCGCAATTTCGCGCCGCCGCTCACATGTTCACCGGCAATCTCTCCGCTCCAGACCCGTTCAGAGCCGGGCACGACCGCGAGCTCGGTGCCGCATACTTCAATATCCGCCGAAATGCACGCGGCAAGACCGCGGGCTAGGACACGAGCCAATGGCGCCAAAGTTCCGGAAACGAGAAACACGCGATGACCTTGCGCGCGGTGCCAAGCAATCCGCCGCAGCGCTTCGTCGAAGAACGGCAGGGAATCCACGCGAGAAGACACCGGTGTGAGTGATTTTTCCCAGTCATTCACCAACGTTTCGCTGAGTCGGCGGAGAAAAAGTTTGTTGCCGAGGGTCGCCCCGTGCGGATCGTGCCAAAAAGTTGTGGCAAATCGTGCAAGCCACCGGACTCGGTGCCCGCTCGAAATCTCGTTGCGCTCCAGCAAATATCCGATGAAGCGCCATTCCAACGATGGCGCCGGAAGCAGCGTGCCGTCGATATCGAAGAACGCGCCGGCTGTTTCGGAATGCGTAGCCGCGCAGCTCATCGTATCCCCGTGATCGCCGCGGCTCTTCGCGTCGGAATTTTCCGTTCGACGGCAGCAAGATAACGGCGGCCTTCCCACACCACCGGCACAGCCCTCAGCACGCAGAAAGCTGCCGCCGCAACAGCCAGTAGCTGCCCGGTCAGCAAAAGCCAATGACGAACGCCGGCGTCCAGCCAATCCGCCTGCCAACGCGCTACCGGCAGCAGCAACCCCAGATAACAAAAACACACGCACTTCAGAATCGCGTAAGCCGCGCGGCTGGCGCGTGACGCCACTAGCATCCGCCCCCACCACGATTCCAGCATCGAACGGTCTCCGAATCCGCTGCGTCCGGCGCGGCTCGCGACTCCGCGCAGAAAATCAGTCAGCGTGCCGCGCACAAAAAATAGAATTGGCAGCCACAACGAAACCAGTCCGGCCACCGCAAAAAATGTGAAGAATAAATTTTCCACCACGCGATCGCCCAAAATATCCAGTTGCGCCCCAAGCGGCGTCGCCATGCCGCGTGTCCGCGCGATGTACCCGTCCACCCCGTCTAAAGCGATTGCCGCCACAGTCAGCAGCACGGCCGCGAGGTCCGCAACGAGCGCGTCGCCGAAAAACGTAAAAAGAGCTACCGCCGCAAACGCCGCACCCACTCGTGTGGCTGTCACTTGATTGGGTGTCATCGCGCCCCCCCCGCAATCTCGCGCAAGAATTTGTGGGCCCGTCACCGCGAACGGCAAATTCCCGCCACTCCCGGCTCCAGCGGACGGGCCCGTGCCTACTGCAATTGCACTTGCCGCGCCACCGTCATGATGGCGTTTAGTCGTGTTTTGTCAGATACTTAGCGCGGGCAGCAGATGGCTGGGCAGTCTGGGAATCGCTGGATTGCGACGACACTTGGCGGGTTTTCCTTGTGCGTCCGCGAAAGCGCGAAAATCCGCGCGCACACGTCCAACGAATGTGGGAAAATTGCAGGTCACGAGAGCATCGTCGCCGCGTCTGACACATCCAACGATTCGGCGCCGCAAGGAAGCGAACTAACCGCATGGACGTCTCTATATTTGCCGCGTTCGTCGCTGGCCTCGTGTCGTTTCTCTCGCCGTGCGTTCTCCCGCTCGTGCCCGGCTACATTTCCATGCTCTCCGGGATCGGCGTCGAGCAGCTTAAAGAAGGCAAGACGCCCCGCGCGGGTTTGCTCGCTTCCGCGCTGGCGTTCGTCACTGGGTTTTCCGTCGTCTTTATTTCTTTCGGAGCTTCGGCAAGCGCCGTAGGCTCCTTCCTGCTGCGTAATCGCGCGTCGCTTGCGCCGATTGCCGGCGCGCTGATCGTCCTGTTCGGCCTACACCTCACAGGGCTGCTCGCGAAAATTTCCGTGCGCGCGGGATTGCTGGTTGGCGGCGCGCTGGTTGCTGCAGGAATAGCGCTTAGCTTCCGCGCAGGCCTTCTCCCCGTCTGGCTGAAGCCGATACACTTCATCGCCATCGCCCTGATTTTTTTGCTGGGTCCTTCGCTCACGCGCTGGCTCAATCGCGATGTTCGGTTTCAAAATCTGGGTGGCCAGCCCGGAGCCGCCAGCGGTTTCCTGATGGGTTTCGCATTCGCGTTCGGTTGGACGCCTTGTATCGGCCCGATTCTAGCCAGCGTTCTCGCGGTGGCCGCGACGCGCGACACGGTGTGGCAGGGAATTTTTCTGCTCGCCGTGTATTCCGCAGGACTGGCGATTCCGTTCTTGATCACCGCGCTGGGTATTGGCGGTTTCCTGCGCTTCTACCAAAAATTTCGCCGGCACTTGCACACCGTGGAAGTTTTCAGCGGCGTGCTGCTGCTCGCCGTTGGCGGCCTGGTATTTCTGAACCGGCTAACCTGGCTCTCCGGGAAGCTCGCGTTTCTCAACAAGTTTTCGCTATAATGAGGTTGTTGCCTATGCGCGTATCTCTGAAATTTTCGATGATCGTGATCGTTCTGGCGGCCGTCGCCGCGGCCTTTTCAGGCTGCAATTCCAGCGGCAGCCAGGCGGCCGGCCTCGGCACCCCGAAATCTTTGCCCACCGAACCGGAGGTGACCTTCAAGGATCTCCAGGGCAAAGATGTCTCCCTCGCAGGCCTCAAGGGAAAGGTGGTCATCGTCAATTTCTGGGCCACCTGGTGCGAGCCCTGCCAGGCGGAAATTCCCTGGATGATCGGCTTCCAGAAAAAATACGCCGACAAGGGTTTCACACTTCTAGGCGTCGCGATGGACGAGGAAGGCAAGAGCGTTGTCGATCCGTACGTGCAGAAGACCCAATTCGATGTGGAAGGCCACTCGATGACCATGAATTATCCCATCGTGCTGGGCGACGACGACCTCGCCGCAAAATTCGGCGGTTTGCTCGGTTTGCCGACAACGTACGTGATCTCGCGCGAAGGTAAAATCGCCAAGCGCTACATCGGCCTCGCCAGCGAAGGCGATCTCGACAAACTCATCCAGTCGTTGCTCTAACATTTTGCAAGCGGGTACGCTGCTTTCATCCCGAGCCCGCAGAAACCAAGCGCCGTACGCCGGTCGCGCCGTGGAGCGAACGCGGGAGCAAGCTTCGGCTAGAAAAAGCGGCGGCAAGCTGCCGCACTCCGAGATGAGCTCGGCTCGCGAGTTGAATTTGCTTATCGCCTGACGTTGCGTTCCTTGCTCCGACTCTGGGAACTGCGGTAACCTGCCTTTGCCATGTTGAGTGAACACGAATTCACGAAAAAATGTGACGCGACGTTCGAAGCTTTGCGCAATCGCCTGCTTGAACTTGGCGACGCGAACGATTTCGAAGTGGAAGGCGGCAGCGGCAAGCTGGAAATCGAATTTGAGGATGAAGACGAGACGCGCTTCGTCATCAGCCCCAACACGCCTGTGCGGCAAATTTGGATTTCCGCGCTGACCACCAGCTTCAAACTGGGCTGGTCGGACGCCGCGCAAGCCTTCGTGCAGGAAAAAACCGGCGAAACCCTGAATCAGGTGATGAGCCGCATCCTGACTGAGAAACTAGGCACGCCCATTGAGGTTTAACGGAACGATGCGAATCAGGGGAGCCATCGTTTCTTGCGCGTTGTTGGTAGTGTTTGCCGTAGGCAATTTTGCGCCGCACCTACTCTCAGCAGCGGCCCAAAGTTCAACCGATGTCCCCAATTCCGCGGCAATCGTAAAACCTCGCGCTTTCGTTTCGCTCGCGCCCGTTCCGCGCGGAAAAGAATTTCAAGTGGCTGTCGCGGTGGAAATCGCCCACGGCTACCACATGAATTCGCACCACCCCACCGATCCATATCTGATCCCGACGACGCTCACGCCCAAGCTTCCCACGGGGTTTGAAGTTCTGGATAGCCTCTACCCCGCTGGCCATGTCGAGAAATTTTCATTCGCGCCCAAGGGCCTCGACGTATATTCCGGAAGCGTAACTCTGAAGCTCCGCTTGATCGCGCACAACGACGCGCCCATCGGCGCCGTAACTTTTCCCGTCACGCTTCGCTACCAGGCCTGCAACGACACCACCTGCCTACCGCCGGTGAAGGTTCCCGTGGACGTCCGCGTGGATGTAGCCGCAGCGGGCACACCCACGCACACAGCCCATCCTGAAATATTCTCGGCTTCGGCCACGAAGTAAGCTCCGCGAATCCGTCGCAGATTCTCGCCGCAGCATCCTGTCGAAGGGACTTTCCTTGATGGCTTTCCGGAGACTAACGTGAAGCGAGGAAGGCCGAAGCACGCCGGAGGCGCGCGATTACACGATCCTTGCCCAGCACCACCATCGTGTCAAAAAGCGGCGGCGCCACGGCGCGGCCCACAATCGCCACGCGCGTCGCATTGATCAGCAACCCCGCCTTCACGCCTTCGGCCGCAGCGACTCCGCGCAACGCCGCATCGCAAGCGTCATGATTCCAATCCGGCAGCGCCGCCAGCGCCTCGGTCAACTTCGCCAGCAGCGCCGGCAGTTTTTCGTCCTTCCAGAATTTATCGCGCGCTTCCTGCTCGTAATCAAACTCATCGCTGAAAAACGCCCGCGCCCAGCCTGTGAAGTCCGTCAGCAAACGCGTGCGCGGCCGAATCAAATCCACCGCATGCGCGAACCACGCGCGCTCGGTCGTGGCCCATTCGTCCTTCCACAATCCCGCGCGCCGCAATTCCGCTTCCACGTTTGGCAAAAGCTCCTCAACCGGCGGCTTCTGCAAATATTGCGTGTTGTACCATTCCAATTTCGCGCGATCGAAAATCGCATTCGTGCGGCTCACGCCCGAAAGTTGAAAGCGCTCGATCAGTTCGGTTGTGCGCATATACTCGCTGTCGTCGCCCGTGGACCATCCCAGCAGCGCCAGAAAATTGCGGAACGCTTCCGGCAAAAATCCTTCGTCCGCATAGGATCCCACGCTGGTCGCACCGTGCCGCTTCGAAAGGCGCGTGCGATCCGGTCCCAGAATCAGCGGCACATGCGCGAAAATCGGCGGCACCGCGCCGAGCGCGTGATAAATCAGCACCTGCTTCGGCGTATTCGACAAATGATCGGCGCCGCGAATGATGTGCGTGATGCGCATGTCAATGTCGTCCACCACCACGCTCAGCTGGTAAGTGGGCACGCCGCTGGAACGCAGCAGCACAAAATCCTCAATGTCCGCGTTCTGGATCTCGCGCGGCCCAAAAACGGCATCCTCGAATTTGGTCACGCCGGTGCGCGGAGTCTTGAAGCGAATCGCGCGCGCAATACCTTCCTTTTCTTTCCCGGCGCGCTCCGCATCCGAATAATCACGGCACGGGCAAGCCACCGCTTTCAAAGTTTTCGGACCTTCGTCGTCTCCTTCGCCTTCGTGATCCTCATTTTCCGTCGCGGAATAATCCCCGCCGGCGTAGGCGGTCGCCTTGCAGTAGCACGCGTAGCCGGCGCCGCTCGCCAGAATGCGCTCCGCCGCCGCGCGATACATTTCCCCACGCTGCGACTGGAAGAATGGTCCTTCGTTCCACTCGATTCCCAGCCACTTCAGCGCCACCAGGATTCCGTCCACCAGTTCGGGCTTGTTGCGCTCGACGTCCGTGTCTTCCACGCGCAGCAGCAGAGTCCCGCCCTCGTGTTTCGCGAAAAGCCAATTGAACAAAGCGGTGCGCGCACCGCCCACATGCAAATAACCGGTCGGAGAAGGCGCAAAACGCACGCGCGGTTTTTGTGCGGCAGACATTCTGTCGGAGTCCTTCCTCGTATGAGAGCCATTCATCTTATCGAAACGCCGCGCCAAAATCGAGCTGCCCACGTATCGTGGGTGCAGGGCGATGCGGAAAATACCGGGAACCTTTTCCGCGTTCGTGCGTATCTAAGGATGAAACTTATGCGCATACGTCTGCTTACGGCGCGGTTCGTCTTCCTGCTCGTTTGCGTCGTGATTCCCGCGCAGGCGCAAGACGTCGCGAAAATCTTGAACCAATACGTGAAGGCCTCAGGCGGCGCGCACGCTCTCGCGAAAATCCAAACCATCGCGCTGGAAGGCACCGTCACAGCCCAGAACGGGGGCAAACCCGGCGCCTACACTTTCGACGTGAAATTGCCCAACCGCTATTACTCCGAACTGGTGAGCGGTGACCAGACCTTGATCGAATCCTTCAACGGCAAGTCCGCCTGGCATCAGAACGCCAGCGGCGAAATCTCCACGCTGGTCGGCCCCGAAGGGCTGCAACTGGAAGCAGCCGCGCGCTATTACAATTCGCATCTGCTGAATCCGAAAAAGAACAAGCTGGTCATCACCTACGTCGGCGCCGCGCAAGTACGCGGCAAGGATGCCTACCAACTCGAGGTCGCGACGCCCTCAGGCGTGAGCTGGCAAGTGTTCTTTGGCGCGCAATCGCATCTGATCGTAAGAGAATCCGCACAAGTAGGCGGCATAAACCAGGAGATTCTCTACGACGACTACCGCCCGGAGAATGGCGTCGAACTGCCGCACAAGATCGAGCTGCACCGCGATGCAAGCGTCTTCTCCATCGAGGTAACCCGCGCCGCGGTCAACGATCCCGTCGGCGAACGCGTCTTCGATTTTCCCCGGAAATCGCAAGTGGAACTCCCCGACCTGAAAGCTCTGTTCAAGCAGATTGACGCCAACCAGCAAGCCGTCGACAAAATCAAAGAAAACTACGCCGGCACCAAGGTCGAAGAAGAAACAGACTACGAAGGCAGCGGCAAACCGAAAAAACCGGAAGTCCGCGAGTCCACGTTCTTTTATCTTGATGGCACCGAAGTCTCCACCCTGGTCAAAATTGACGGCCAGCCCCTCAGCCCCGAAGCCCAGAAAAAAGAAAACGCCCGCGTCCTGAAACAGATCGACGAGCTGGAGAAAACCGCGCAGAAGAAAGAAAACTCCGGCCAGAAGACCAAACAAGAGCAGAAGGAGGATGAGGAAGAAGACGTCTCGATAGACGCCTTCCTGCGTGCCTGTCAGTTCGTCAATCCGCGCCGGGAGCGTTTCCGCGGCCAGGACGTCCTCGTCTTCGACTTCGAACCCAATCCCGAATTCAAAGCGCGCACCCTCGTCGAGAAAGTCATCCAAAAGCTGGGCGGTGTCATTTGGATTGACGAAAAAGCCCTCGACGTCGTGCGCCTCGACGCCTTCTTCGTTAACAACGTGAAAATTGCGGGCGGGCTGCTCGCCGATCTGCAGAAGGGCACGCGCGTCATTCTGGAACAAACTTACGTCAACAACGAGGTCTGGCTCCCGACCTACGAGGAAGTGCACATTGACGTTCGCGTGCTCCTGCTGAAGGGAATCAAAGTGGACGGCACCACGCGCTATTCCGATTACAAAAAGTTTAACGTAGAGACTCTCTCCACGATCGGCAAGCCGAAAGCGGCGGCCGATCCCGCTGATGCAAATTCGCCGTCAAAACCGAAGTAAATCGCTCTCCAACAAACGGCGCTCGGCCAAAACCCCAGATAACTTACGCGCCTGGAAGCTCTGCAAATTGCTGAACCGAAGAGGGTTGGTACGGGGGTACTGTTGACGTCAGCGCCCCTCCGTTTCATTGTGTCCGCAGGCTGCAGCAGCATCGGCCTAGGCCACGCGATGGATGTTTCTAGCCGGCATTCGACCAACTCTCGGCCGCATCGAACCGTTTCCTGGATACGAATCAGTACAGGTGACCTCCACGAAACTCAGCTGGACACGCAGCCGAACACCCGCCATTTTTCTGCTATTCTCAGGAGAAATCTGCGGCGCCCTGATTACGGAGTTTTGAGTTGTTAAGTCATCTGAATACGAGTGCGGTCGTGCTCTTTGCTGGCGCGTTTCTGCTCGGCATATTCTTTGCCTACGTCTATCAGCAGAAGCGGCAAGCTTACCTGCTCGTTTGGGCCTCGGCTTGGGTGCTCGTTTCGCTGTACTTCGTGCATTCTGTGTTCGCGGGGCCCGCGCCTCTCCCCGGCTGGATTGGCGCCATCAGCGAATGGGTCCTGGCGCTGGCAGCTCTGGCGTTCTATTGTTCGGCGCGCTTGTACGCCCGCCTGACACTCTCCACCCGCCGGGTCGCTTTGGCGGCCGGCGGCGCCGCAGTCTGGGCTTTCGCGTACCCACGCGATTGGATCGCAATTCCATTGGTTTTCGCAGTGGTTGTCGTTTTCTTTCTCACCGCGCGCGTATTTTGGCAGGAAGGTCACAAACAGGAATCGCGCGCCGATAAGTTGCTGGCGGGTACGTTCGTCGCGACTGGCTCTTTGAGCCTGCTCTTCATGTTCCAGGCGCACCTCGGGCCGCTTGCAAACGCCAATATGCAACCGTTCGCGTTGCTCGCGGAAATTATCGGAGGCGTCCTCATGCTGATGGCGGTTTACGATGAGGAGCGTCGCCGCGTCGAGCGCAACATGCTCGCGCTCTCCAATCTGAATCTGGCCACTTCCAGTTTTGCCGGTGGTGAAATCCAGAAAATGCTGGCGCAGGCGCTGGATCGCGTCCTCAACGTGGTGCGCATCCCGGCCGGCGCGCTCATCTTGCACTATGGCGATGAAAACGGGCCCGCGTCGGTCGTGGTCACCGGCCTGGACGATTCCTTCTGCAGTGCTGTGCAGGAAAGCAATCTTGATGATTATCTCGTCCGGCTCGTCGCTCGCCTTGGCGGTCTCGTCGTGCTGCGCGATCTCGCGCGCGATTCCAATTGGCTGGCGCTCGAAAAAGAAGAGCCCTTTCGCCACGTTCGCAAGATGCTTCTCGCCCAAGGGCTGCGCACCATGGTGGGCATCAGCCTGCAGGCCAAGGATCGCGTGTTTGGAATGCTGCTGCTCGGCACGCCCGACAATCGCAATTTCGCTCCTCCGGAATTGCGCCTGCTCCTGGCACTGGGCCACCAGATCGGCATGGCCGTCGAGAACAGTTATCTGATCCAGCAGACCGCGCGCCGCAGCGAAGAGCTGCACATTCTCAACGAAATCGGCCGCGCCTTGAGCTCCACCCTGGAACCAGACGCGCTCTTCGAACGCATTTATTCCGAGATGCAGCGCCTGCTGGACGTGAACAGCCTCTTCATCGCCTTCTACGATCGCAAGTCCGAACAGATTCGCTTTGAAATTGAGGTCATCGAGGGTGTGCGCCAGCCCAAACGAGCGCGGCCGATGGGGAATCATCTGGCGGAGCATGTCGTTCGCACGGCACAGCCGTTGTTGATCCGCGAGCAGTTCGCTGAGGAAAGTGCGCGCATGGGTTTTGCGCCGAACCAGCAGACGGGCTCCATGTGCGCCGTTCCGCTCATCTTGTACGATCAGGCCGTCGGTGTGATGGCTGTGCACAGCTCCCAGGAACGCGCTTTCGACGAAGGCCACGTCGAACTGCTGCGCGTTCTGGCCAGTGAAGCCGCGGTCGCCATCGAAAACGCCCGCCTCTTCTCCGAAGAGCAGAAAAAGTCGAAGCAGTTGATGCTCATCAACAACGTTTCCGGCCATGCCATCGCCACGCTGAATCCCGAAGAAATGCTTGCCAAGATCGCGGCGGAGATCGAAAACGCGCTCACCTACGATCACATCGGCATCGCCATTCTCGATTATTCTTCGAAAGAACTGGAGATTCAGGCCGAAGCCGGCGCGCGGCGCGATGCCTTGGGTCGCCGCATTCTCTTGGGAGAGGGTCTGGTAGGCCAGGTAGCGCGCAGCGGCCAGATCCTAGCCGTCACCACTGTCACCCCGGAGACGCCAAGCCCCATCCTTCCCGGCACGGTATCGGCGATCGCTCTGCCCGTTACTTACGCTGAAAGCTTGCTCGGGGTACTCTACGTCGAATCCTCCAAGCCCTGCGAATTCGCCGACGAAGAGGTACGCCTGCTCCGCACGCTCGCCGATTTATTCGCCGGCGCTCTGCACAATGCGGTCACGTTCCAGAAGGCGCAAGAACAGGCCATTACCGACGGCCTCACGGGTGTTAAGACCCACCGCTTCCTGATGGAAGCGCTCTCTTCTGAATGGAAGCGCTCCACGCGCGCGAACCGTCCTTTCGCGCTGGTACTGATGGACCTCGATCGCTTCAAATTCGTCAATGATTTCTACGGCCACCTTGAGGGCGACGTCGTGCTGCAGCGCGTCGGCCACATCCTGGAGCAGAATTGCCGCCGCTCCGACGTCGTCGCGCGTTACGGCGGCGATGAATTTGTCATCCTGATGCCGGAAACCAGCGTCGAGCAGGCCATTCAACTCGCCAGCAAGCTGCGCGGCTGGGTCGCCGCCGATCCGCTGCTCCGCGACAAAAATATTACCGCCAGCTTCGGTATCGCCGGTTTCCCGCTGCACGGTTCCACTCCTCAGGAACTGATCCAGGTCGCGGATTCCTCCATGTATCTTTCCAAACACCAAGGCGGAAATTCCGTTTCCAGCGCCGAGCAAGGCGACCCCAACGACACCAAGCGTTGGAAGAAAGACGTCCTGGAAGCCTATCTCGGTGTGACGCTCAAGCGTCAATTCTCCACTGGTCCCGACGCTTTCGATGAAATTTACCGCCGCCTCGAACAGTTCACGCGTTCGCTCATCGAGCATGGTGATGGCGATGCTGGCGATCCTGTTCCGCCTGCCGTCGTTGACACGGTCACTTCGCTTGCGCTCGCCATTGACGCGAAAGACCGTTACACGCAGGGCCATTCGCAAAAAGTTTCCGCTTATGCGGTGATGATCGCGCAAGCTCTGCGCATGAATCAGGCCGAAGTCGAGGAAATCCGCCTCGCGGGCTTGCTGCACGACATCGGCAAAGTCGGCATCCCCGAAACCATTCTGAATAAATCCGGCCCGCTCGACGCCACCGAATGGTCCACCATGAAAACTCACACCGAGCTGGGCGCGAAAATCCTGGAGCCGCTCGCCGCCATGAATCGTATCCGCGAAATGGTGCGGCACCATCACGAATTCTACGACGGCACGGGCTATCCGGACCGCCTCAGCGCCGATCAGATTCCTCTCGGGGCGCGCGTTATCGCCATCGCCGACGCCTACGACACCATCACTTCCGAGCGCACCTACAAGAAGGCACGCAATCCAGAAGAAGCCTTCTCCGAACTCGAACGCTGCGCCGCAAACCAATTCGACCCCGAAATCGTCCGCGGCTTCGTGGAAGCCATGCGCCGCGCCCCGCAACAGCATATAGCCGCTTCAGTAGGCGCCTCGGAATCCGAAAACCTAAGCTCCTAGCCGAAAACCCCAACGTCACGCGGTATTCCTAGCATCACTGTACGTTTTAAGATACGCTCTCGACAATAGAACAGTAGAGGACGCCTTCCTCTGGAATTTCGCTCCCCAACGCATCTTGGGATGCTTTTTAAGACATTCAGCGCAGCCGTGTTCGGCATAGACGCCTATCTCGTCGAAACCGAACTAGACGTTGTCCCCGCGTTCGAAGGCCACTTCACCGTCGTCGGCCTGCCGGACATCGCCGTGAAAGAAAGCCGCGAACGCATCCGTGCCGCCCTGCGAGGAGCATCTGAACGTCAGGAATAACTCGGGGCAGTTCGTTCAGGCTTTTTCTCCGAACCGATCGACGACTTTCTTTCAGCTCACGAAGAGCTTTTCGGAACAGCCGGCAATCAGCGAACGGCGCGATTTCCTCGCGAGCCAGTATTAGCCTTGCCCGGGTTTAGGCGCGCTGCGGATGCGCTCCGGCCGCCGCCTCCTCTTCGAGCGCAAGACCCATGGGGTCACTGCGTTCGATCCTCACCAGGGTCATCCGGCCGATGCCTGCGCGCGCAGTTTGCCGGCTGTCGCCTGCTCGCGCTGATACTTGTCGCCCGCGAGCTTCCGCTCCTCGTCCGTCAGGTTCACCAGGAACCTGAAGCCTGCGACGCAATCGCCGCAGATTCGGTCGCGGTCGAGGTCCACGGTCCGGTGGAGGAGTTGGCGAAGATCGTTCCAGTCGAACTCCCGGCCGTCCTGGAATTTCTGTATCAGTCGCGCCGGATCGAAAGTATCGCGCGCCTGCCAGAGCTTGATCACCACAAGGCGGCGGACGAGCGCCTGATCGAACGGGCGCCGGGCGAACATGCCGAGGTCGTGGATGTCGCGGGCCTTGTTGCGCTGATAGCAGGCGCGGATTTTCTCGGCGAGGATTTCGGGCAGCGCGAGGCAGGTGATTTCGGCAGGCGCGAACGGCAGTAACTTGAAATAGCTCTGGAATATCTGCGCGCGCTTTTCCGCCGGCAGCGTCGGCGTTTCACGCCGGCTAATCTGCAGCTTGATTTCGCTGACGCCGCTCGCGTTCCAGTCGTGACAATAGGTCGGATTGACGCCCCATGACAGGCCGTTCTGCGTCTCATAGTAACTGTCGTCGGGGGTGGCGAACTGGATGCCGTGAAACGGCTGCTCGAATGCATGCATCATTTCGAGGATGATTTCCTCGTGGTCGTGCTCTTGAGTTCCCGTGAAATCCAGATCCGTCGAAAACCGTCCCTGGCTGCCGACAAACATTTTCCGCAAACAGGTGCCACCCTTGAAGGCCAGTCGGTTCAGAATGCCGCGCTCGGCCAGCAGTTCCAGCAGGAGCGTCAGCACGACTTCCTTCTCCGCGATCATGATGTCGCGCAGCCCGGATTCCACGGCGTAGCGCTGAACCTGCGGCTGCGTCAGCATCGCTACCCGTCCTTCTTGACGGCCTTGCGCCGGCCGAGCCCGGCACTGCCCTGCAGCTCTTCCGGCTTCACGTTGACGAACAGCCGCCACGTCTCGTCGTAGCCGATCGCTCCGTCCACGGGGCGCGCGCGCGCGGGATCAGGGCCGAGGTGGGTCTTGCGGCTCCGTGCGGCGAGCTGTAGCAGGCGGCCGCGCGCGGGGGACGGAACATCGGCTTTGATGTAATCGACGAGCCAGCCGAGACGGCGCGCAAGCGCCCCTGAATTTATGCGTTCGAGATAACCCGCAGCCTTGTTCCAATCGAACCGGCGGCTCGCGGTCGCGAGGATAGTCGCGACCTCTCCCACGCCGCCGGCCAGTGCCGGGCGGTCGATGCAGTCGATGGCGGTCTTTTCGCGGTCGGAGATCATCACCTTGTAGCCGAGCACATCGACCGGCTCGAAGCCGAAGAACTTATTGTCGGACAGGTTGACGATCTGGACGCGCGACTCGCCGACCTTGCGCGCGCGCAGTCGAACCGGCGTCACGACAAAGATCACGCTGCGGTGCTGCGTCGTCAGCCCGTAGTGGGCTGCGGCGGTGCCGAAGCCGATGTAATAAGGATCGGCGATGCGGCTGGCGAGCGCGAGGAGATTGCTGTCGCCGAGCGCGTCCGGACCCTGCTCCGGCGGCACCAACAGATACTCTCCCCAGGTCGCCCGCTCCAGCCAGCCTTTGCGGCGCAGGGACTCGATGACGTTGTCTGCGGCTTTGTTGCTACCGCCCAGCAGCCGGACGATCTCCGCCCGCGTCGTCTCGCGCCGCCGCAATTCGCTGAGCGCCAGCACGACCTTGCTTTCCTGCGCTGATAGTGATCGGGTTATGGGGTCCATGGCATTCCCTGTAACGAAACCCCCTTAAAAGGGGGGTTCTGATGTAGAGTATAGCAATCCGGCCATAACAAGGCAACCACAGTATGTAACGAAGCCCCCTTAAAAGGGGGGTTTCGTTACAATATATTGCAAGCTTTATTCTATCCGCATGTGTGAGCGGATAACAGGCAATCTGGACGTTCCGACGTGCTGCCGGGCGGGATCTGTTCGTCCTCTCGCAGTTCCCGATTTAGCTCTTCAAACTGTCAGGAACACGGTCACAGGCGACCGCGTACTGTTGTTTTGCCTCGGATATAATCGAACAGCTTCCTGGGCCCGCGACGCCGCAGAAACGAGCAGTGGGGAATCGAATCTTAGCAGCGCCGCGCCGCAGCGCACTCGATCACACTAATGCAGTCTTGAACATCACCCCAAGTGGCAATTGGCGCGTTCATGTCTCTCAGTAATTCAGGCGCTCTTCCGCGCGATCCTTTTAGGCGAATCCCGCAAATTCCTTTCCCAAGCGCAAAAGCGGTGTCCAGTTCCCAGTCCACCCATTTACGCCAAGCGGTACCGTTCCTAGTGAGGCAAACGATGACAGAATTCCTCTGAATGATTGATCGAATCTGTTGCTTGATATAGGAGCCTCGCACGCTGCCTATTTCTTCTCGAAGACTCCCACCATAAAAATCGATCTCCAGATTCGGCGCCCGTGCCATGAGCCGAAATCCTCTCACTTGCGGCAGATCTTCAACATGAAAACTGAGATAGATGCGGCGCTTGCATGCATGGTGGGTCAACTCGCACCGGTACCTGCCCCTGTTCCGGCAGCTCGCTCCCGAACTCCTCAGTGAAGCCGCCCAGCACTCCCGGCCGCACTCGCTGGGCTTAAAGGTTTCCACATTCCACACGGGCGCGTAGTTGCTGCACACGGATTCGTGGGTCACTTGGCATTCGACACGCGAGCGGATTTGGCTAACTAGGATTTTTCGTGCCTCTCGGATATTTCTCGCAGAGATGCGATGCAAACTCCTTGTCGCGCCGCTCCTTGTAACGCGTCTTCATCTCTTCGATTGATTCGCCGGCGGGCGGCCCTGAAGGTTTGAACACCCACGCGCATTCACTGCACACCCAGCCCTGAAAATTCTGATCATCGACCCGCACTAGTCTCCGACGACTCGCCCCCATGGCCTCCCCCGAGAATCGGGATGGTTGTGCCTCTGCCGAACCCATCTCGCGGTGAATAAATATCAAGACCAGATTGAATTTTCAAGGTGCCAACATTAACGATGAAAAGGGGTTGCTGTCTGTGGGATATCCAACACTGATGCGAACTGCTATCGCAATCCGAGTTCGTCCTCGAACTGGCGAATCACGAGGTAACACTCACAAGCGGATTTTTCGAGTTTCCTGCGGTTCACAATCTTCACTGCGCCGCGCACGTATTCTATGATTCCCTTTTTTTGCAGTTCGGACGCCGCCAGGCTGACGGTGGACCGATCTGTACCCATCATCGTCGCGATGAAATCGTGGGTGATCGGAAGCACCCCGGAATCCACTCGATCCTGTGTCATCAGCAACCACCGGGAGAGGCGTTGCTGGATATCGTGCAGCCGGTTGCAGGCCGCGGTCTGCGCCACTTGCATTCCTTGCAGTCCCGTGTGCCGGTTCAACATCACCTGCAACCGCGGAGCCGAGCGCAGAATGCGTTCCAGCGCATTCCCCAACATTCGCGAACCTTCGCCGGCGATTTGGATTATTTCGCGGACGGAACTTCTGCTTAAGCCGGCTGCCAACCCCGCTCCCACGTAGCCCTCGTTACCGACCACGCCCACTTCCACGGTGCGGCCATCTTTGGTCACCACCACTTGAGAAACCATTCCTCGGTTCGGGAAATAAACGAACTCGATGTTTTGCGTTGGCTCATGAAGGCTCAGATGACTCGGCAGGTCGACATACGTCAAGTCCTGACGCATCAGTTCGTATTCATTGTCGGGCATGGCCAGCAGTAGTTTGTTCGTGACTGGCTTTCCGTCAACGTTAGTTCGCTCGTCCGCCGGTGGCCTTCGAAAGTTTTTCCCGCTCATATCCATCCTGAACAGCGCTAAAGCGCCTGCCACTAACTACGCGCAGGTTTATAAACTCTTAGAGCTGCTGCGATTGAACCAGAGGACGGGGCTAACAATCTGTGCGAAACGGAACATCTTGCAGTTTCAATGCGCGCCAAATTGCGCGCTGCTACTTCAAATCGATCTCAGGCATGGAATTCGTGGGGTTGTCGCGGACGTCCAGCTTTGCGATGAACACGGACGCCGACTCGATGGAGTCGGCAATCGTCGTAACGAACCACTCGCCCCATCCCAGATCAATCCCAAACGCCAGAGCGTACGCCACCTTCTGGCTCATGTGCAGCGGAATGCCATCCGGCCACTGCAACCGCGTTACAGGATCGGCGTCCACCTCCGTCAGGAACTTCTTGTAATCCTCGATTTGATAAATCACTTCGCGGCCTTCGGGCGTTGGCGCCCAGAGCGCCTGGATAAACAGAGCGTTCAACAACAGCAGTGCTGCGACGATAGCTGCTGCGTTCACCGAACTCAGCCCCGCAAGCAGGACCAGCGCGCCAAGCGAGATCGACAGCCACACAATCGGCATCAAGTCGGTTTGAGTGATCGGCCGCCGGGGCACGTCGCGTAGCGGAAGATACGTTCCCAGCTTGCGCAGCGTGCGGCGCATGCTGTGGGCGCACGCAATGAACATTCCCCAGACGAAGAAAAGCCCGTAGAACACCGCGTAGAGCACACCCCAATTGTCGATACCGAAGATGTTGCCGCTATAGAGAGCGAACAGCGCCGTCATGCCGCTTAACATCCATGCCGGCAGATACAGCAGAAAGTTCTTCGTGAAATAGACGGGGTTCAGGACAGATTCAACCGAATCGCCGAAATCCTGCACCACCTTGGCGAGCTGCCCTGCGGGAATGGGAAGCGAGAAAGTGTCGTCATGCCGGAACCATGCGTACATCAGCGCCTTCTCTTCAGGCGCCAGGTCCGGCGCGTCGGCAGAGATTTTGTGCAAAGTGTATATGTCGCCGACGCGCTGGATGGTTAGGACGCGTTTTGCCACCAGGCTCAGAATTGCTGCGCCCATCGCTCGCGGTAGCTCTCCTCTTTCCAGTAGCCAAGCCGCCGCCGCGGGCGAAATCCCGTCCGGTGGCGTGTAACGCACAACCACGACGGACTTTCTTTTCACCATCCGCACCGCGACGTACCCCAGCGCGAAATAAATACACGTGAACGCGACACCCAGCCACGCCAAGCCGTCTTCGCTCCCCAGCATCTGAAATAGGGTCATTCCGGCTGGCTCCGTGCCACAACCTTTCATCCAGTTTATAATTCGCGGACTGGTTCATCGGGCCCGGATTCCGAGCGGAATACCTTAAATGATACCAGGGTCGGGCGAGTGGCAGGAGTCGGCCGCAACGGCGGGTATGTTATGCAGACTTCCTTGCTGTATCCAACGCGATCAGATCTCGCCGCACTGCCGCACCGCAGGGAAGCCTTTGGAGCCGCAACGAAAACTGTACTAAACTCCAGGCGCGCGCCGCGCCAACATGGCTACGACCCCCAAAATTACTCCCGAACCGCGCTGGCCCGCCTTTGTGGCCATGCTGGCCGCGGGTGGCGTGTACCTGTCGCTGCCGGAGCGGCTGTCGGTGGGTCCCGGCTGGGGTTTGCTCGCCGTAATCTTGGTGTTGATGGTTCCCATCGCGGTGTCGAACCGGCGCGGCGACTTCCACATCACCAGGCCTCTTGTGGTCATCGCCAATGGCGCCATCACCGTGGGCATGATTACTTCGCTGGTTTGGCTGATCAAAGACATTCCGCAACATCTCGATCCGCCCATGGCGCTGCTGCGTGCTGCCATCGCGCTTTGGATCACGAACATCGTGGTCTTCGCGCTTTGGTACTGGAAGTTCGACGCCGGAGGCCCTTCGCGGCGCGATGCTCGAACCGAGCGTTTGAAAAGTTCGTTCCTTTTTCCGCAGATGTTGAACGAGGAAGGGCAGGATCCGAACTGGTCGCCGCAATTTATGGACTACCTGTTCCTGGCCTTTAATACCAGCACGGCATTTTCACCCACGGACACGGCTGTCCTGTCGCGCTGGGCCAAAGCATGCACGATGTTGCAGTCGTTGATCTCGCTGGCGATTGTGGTCCTGCTCGCCGCGCGCGCCGTAAATATTTTCTGAGTTCCGCTTGGCTCGCCCAACAGCCGCGCTTTTTCCTAACATCGTGCCGGGAAAAATTTTACGTCGCAAAGTAGCGCCGCGGCGTTTGTCCCAGTTGCCGCCGGAACATCACGATGAAGGCGCTCGCGCTGCTATAGCCAGCGTCCAGCGCCGCACCCGTCACTTTTTCTCCAGACGCCAGCAGCTGCATCGCGTGCAGCAGTCTCAATTGCTGGCGCCACTGGCTGAACGTCATTTTAGTCTCCGCAATGAAGAGCCGTTCGATCGTCCGTTTGCTTGCGCCGCAATCTGCGCAGAGCGCCGCCAGCGTCCTTTCGCTTCCCGGCTCGGAGAGTAGCGCTTGCACAACTCGCATCGCCCGGCGATCCGTCGGATGAGGCAGCTGCAACGGGATCGAATGCGCTCCCTCTAATTGATCGGCGATCATTTCAATGATGCGCCGGTGAACCGGTTCCTCCTTCTTCAATTTCGGAAACTTGCAAGCGTGCAGGATCAGTTCCCGCAACAGCGACGATACGTTCATGACAAAACATTTCGCGGCCTTGGTTCGCACGAGCTTCGGAGCGAAGTAGAGCGTTCTCATCGAAACCGGCCCCAGGATTGCCACGGAATGCGGCGTTCCAGCCGGTATCCACACGGCGCGCAGCGGTGGCACCACCCAGATGCCTTGCTTTGTGCGCACGGTCATCACGCCCTTGGAAGCAAAAATTAATTGATCCTCCGGATGGAAATGCTCCGGGATCACGTGCTCGCCGGCAAAATCGTGCGCCAGCGTGGCGAGTTGAGCCGTTGGGCGGCCCGTGCGATCCAGCAAGAGGCTCTGGCACTTATGCGACATTTGTTGTCAACATAGCGAGAGACAACACGGACCGCAAGTGCTACTTTGCACTCGCGCTCGGGCGCGCCGGAGGACAAGTATGTTGGCTGCCAGCAAAATCGTCGGCGTGATTCCGACACGAGATTCCAAGCAAGCCAGGGAGTTTTACGAAGGCAAACTGGGATTCCGTTTTATCAGTGACGACCAATTCGCGTTGGTGATGATGGCGGGCGACACCATGCTCCGAATCTCCAAAGTTCCAAAAGATTTCGTTCCGGCCGCGTTCACCATTCTGGGTTGGGAAGCCAAAGACATCGAAGCAATGGCCCGCTGGCTACAGGGACGAGGCGTCGAATTTCAGAAATATCCGTTCATCCAGGACCAGGAACTCGGCATCTGGACGGCGCCGACGGGCGACAAAGTCGCCTGGTTCAAAGATCCCGACGGCAACGTCCTGTCCGTCAGCCAGCACGTCTGAACCACGGTGCCGGAGCGACATTCCTAAGACACAGGGAGGCGCCATGACAAAATCGCTGATCCTCGGAACCATCCTCGGCGGCTTGATGGCCTTCGTCTGGAGCTCCATTTCGTGGGAACTGATCGGCTGGCACGAAAAGACCATGGTGGGATTTCAGAATGAAGACGAAGTTTCCGCGATCATCGCCTCGCACGCAACGCAGGACGGCACCTACATGCTGCCGAACCTGCCGCCGACAGCCGGAATGACTCCAGAGCAAAAGAAAAGCGCGCTGGCCGCGCTAATGCAGAAAATGCAGGCCGGCCCCATCATGGTCGCTGCCGTGCGCATCGGCGGATTTGGCTCCTACAGTCGCGGCCTGATCGTTCAACTGCTCAGCCTGATGGCCGCGGCATTCCTGCTCACCTGGCTGCTGCTGCAAACCAGCGGCCTGAGCTACGCGCGCAGGGTAGCGTTTCTCGCGATCGTAGGCCTCGCCGCCAGCGTCATCGTGGATCTTCCCAACTGGAACTGGTGGGGCTTCTCGGGCGCCTACACCGCCGTCAACCTCGCCGATTGCACGCTCACTTGGCTAGTCGCAGGCTTGGTAATCGCCCGAGTTGCCAAACCCGCCAAGCCCGAAGTGCATTAGTTCGCGCCGCGCGGCTATCCACAGGAGGGGTACCCGGACTTCATTGACTTGCACTCCGGCGCTGTGATAACCATACTGCCGTCCTTTTATTAAACGGACCTTGCCCCGACAACGGATGGCGGCCAAAACCCAACGGATTGAAGTCTTGCTCGAGACGCTTCTGGAAAGCGTGGACCTCGCGGAAAGTATTTCCATGCGCGTGGCGGAAGCCGCCGGCTTTCCCGAGGAAGAAGTCCACAAGATCGGCATGGCCGTCCGCGAAGGCGTCATCAACGCCTACAATTACGGCAACCAGCAGGATCGCCACAAGAAGATCATGATGACCGTGGAGCTACAGCCGGACAACATGATCGTCCGCGTGCTCGACCAGGGGAAAGGCTTCGAGCTGACCGAAATACCCGATCCGCTGGCCGAAGAAAACCTGTTGCGCACTTCCGGCCGCGGCCTTTTCCTGATGCGCGCCTTCATGGACGATTTCAGAGTCGAGCGCGGCCCCGAAGGCGGCGCTCATTTGATTATGGTAAAGAAACTGCCCCAGCCAGTTTCTGATAACGGCAAACACAAACCAGAGTAGAATCAACTCACGAGGATACCGTGGCTCTCCAAGGAACACGCCGCACGTTGGGCGACGTAACGATCGTTGATTTCAGCGGCAAGATTACCCTCGGCGAAGGCAGCGCCATGCTGCGCAATACCGTGCGCGAGCTGATCAATTCCGGCAACAAGAAAATCCTGCTCAGCCTGTACGACGTGGATTACATAGACAGCTCCGGCATCGGCGAGCTTGTGAGCGCCTACACCACGGTGAAAAACGCCAGCGGCGAGCTGAAGCTGCTGCACCTGACCAAACGCGTGCACGACATCCTGCAAATCACGCGCCTCTTCACCGTCTTCGACGTCCAATCCGACGAAAACACCGCCATCCACAGCTTCAAGTAAAATGGCGCCGTAACCCGACACGCCGCTGCCAGTCGCGGATGTTGCTTGAACTCGCAGCCAATTTGATATTCTTACCGGCGAGTAAGCCATAACAATCCCCCCCGGCGGAGGTCTTTGTGCCTCGCATAGTCGCGGTTCTCACATGTCTGATCATAACGCTTTGTATGACTAATGTTCCGGCGCTTCCGCATGATCCTGCAGCGACGACAGCAGCGGGGCATTATCTGTTCGCCTGGACCGGCGACGCGGATAAAAAAGGCATGGACTTTCTCGCGGTTATCGATGCGGATCCTGCATCGCCGACCTACGGCAAGTTGATCACGACGCTTGTCACCGACCAGCAGACGATGCGCGTCCATCACACGGAATACGTGATGCCTGCGAGCGGGATGCTGTTTGCGAACGATCACGAGGCCGGGCGTACTTTCATTTTCGATGTGCGCGATGCGCTGCACCCAAAAGTTGTAACCTCGTTCACGGACATGGACGGCTACATGCATCCGCACTCGTACCTGCGGCTGCCAAATGGGCACGTCCTGGCGGCATTCCAGCACCGGCATCCCGGGAATAATGAAGATCAGATGGGCCAAAGCGGTGGGCTGGTGGAGATCGACGATCAGGGCAAAGTGATTCGCTCGGCGAGTTCGGCGGACCCGGCCTATCCGGACGCACTGCTGACACCATATAGCTTGGTCGTTCTCCCGAACATCGACCGCGTGGTGTCCACGAATTCTTCGATGCACAACGAGTATATTTTCAGTGGCGTCACCTATCAAATTTGGCGCTTGTCTGATCTGAAGCTGCTGAAGACGGAAAATCTCGATGTAGGCGCGAACCACTATGGCCAGATAAGCCCGGAAGAGCCGCGCCTGGGCGCCGACGGTGCGGTTTACGTGCAGACGCTGGGCTGCGGAATCGAACGCATCACGGATATCGCGACCGACGAGCCAACATCGAAACTCGTCTGGACGTTTCCCGGCTCGTTCTGCGGCGTGCCGACCGTGGTCGGACATTTTCTGATTCAAAGCGTTCCGGCGATGCACGGCTTGATCGTGTTGGACATTTCCGATGGCGCGAAGCCGGTGGAAGTTTCACGGCTAAGGCTGAGCGACAATTTCTTTTCGCACTGGACGGGCTGGGACGAAAAGACTCGCCGCATCGTGGTAACCGGTTCGGAGAATCGGTTGTACTTGCTGAAACTTGCCCAGGCAACCGGCGCACTGGCAATCGACACCGCTTTCCATGACGCGAATGGCAAGCCCGGATTCGACTTCGCCAATCGAGAGTGGCCACAAGGCTGGAAGGGCACCGGCGTACCCCACGGCGTGGTTTTTTCCCGCTAAAGTATCCGCAGGACAAATTGCACTCGCGCCAACCTACACCTGTTACCCGCAAGGTACCGCTTCGCTGAAGCTTTTACTAGAATTGCCATTGCGTATTGCCCGTGGTCTTCACGTCGCGCAATGGGAGGCTGACTACCCTTTCTTCCGATTACCGCATGCGTTCTGCGCCATTGTGCTAATATTTACGTTTAAGATTTCGCTCGGGGTGCAGACTTGGCGCAGCATCTTTCCCGCAAGGAACTGAAGAAGGACGAAATTCGCGAAACGCTGTCTCACGGCGCAGACGCCGTCCTGTCTCACAAGCAGTTGACTCTCTATATTCTGTTGGCCGCCGTGCTGGTAGCCGTCGGTATTTTCGGCTGGCAGACTTACACGGAGCGCCAGACCGTGAAGGCCACTGCCGCCTACGACGACGCCATGAAATCCTTCGAAGCCCGCATTCGCACCGCGAGCGAACCTGCGCAGCCCGGCGAAACCACCTACATCGACGACAAAAACAAATATTCCGACGCCGCGCAGAAGTTCGCCGCCGTCAATGCCAACTACGGCCACACGCGTCCCGGCCAGCTCGCTGCCTACTACGCCGCCTTAAGCGATGAAAAGCTCGGCAAGAATGACGAAGCGAAAAAATGGCTGCAGGGCCTGTCTGAAAGCGGTGTGGATGATTTCGCCGCGATGGCCCGCTTCGAGCTCGCCCAGTTAAATGACCGCACGGGCCAAGGCGATGAGGCCGTCAAGCTGTATAAGCAATTAATCGACAAGCCCGTGGTTCTGGTTCCCAAACCGGTCGTGATGCTGGCGCTCGCCGAACACTACGGCGCGAGGAATCCCGCCGAAGCCACCAAGCTCTACACCCAAATAAAGTCCGACTACCCTGATACCCCCATTGCCGACCAAGCCACGCAGGAACTAAACCTCCTGCCCGGCAAATCCTGAGCTGTGGCGCTTTAGCCTTTGGGCTTTTTCTTCGTGCGTGGCCGCGATTTCGCCGGCGCCACCAAATCGTAGCTGCCCTTTACCAATTCGCGAATTTCGTTCCAGTTTAGTGGCGCCGCATATGCGCGCAATGTGACCCATCCGTGCTTGCCGATATATGGCGTGCGAAAAAAACGGGGATCATTCAGGAACACGCCTTGCAGCAGATTCCCCACTTTCAGGCAAATTCCCAGCTCGCCTTTGTACTCTTCCAGTACCGCAAAAATTTTATTTGCCACGCGAAACGTCGGATGTCCAAAACTCACTCCCTCGCTAGCCGCCGGCAAGCGCAGGCAAATTGTTCGCAGTCTCCGCAGTATCGCGTCTTTTGAAAGCATCCGCGCATCATAGCAATTTTCTTTTGCAATGGGAGCGCGCCTTGTCGCCCCTCCGATCCTCGCTGAATATTTCCCCGATAGCAGCTAGAATGGCCTGAACGCATGCTTGCATCCTACGCCATGGATGTGCGCCGCACCCGCGGCCGGCGCTTCCCGGAGCCGCAGCATCCCTATCGCAACGATTACGCTCGTGACCGCGACCGCGTCATCCATTCCCGCGCTTTTCGCCGCCTCGAAGCCAAAACCCAAGTCTTCACCACCCGTTTCTCCGATCATTTCCGCAATCGCCTCACCCACACGCTCGAAGTCGCGCAAGTGGCACGCACGGTCGCCGACGCTCTGCGTTTAAATACTGATCTCGCCGAAGCTCTCGCGCTGGTACACGACATCGGCCATCCGCCTTTCGGCCACGCCGGCGAAAAGCAGCTCGATCTGCGCATGCGCGAATTCGGCGAACGCTTCAACCACAATCTTCACGCGCTCTACATCGTCGAACAATTCGAGCAGAGCTATCTCGATTTCAACGGCCTGAATCTCACATTCGAAGTCCGCGAAGGCATCATCAAGCATTCGCGCGATTATTCCGCGTCCGAATTTCCTCAGCTCGCTGAATACCTGCTCGACCAGCGCCCGCCGCTCGAATCCCAGCTCATTGATTTCGTGGACGAAATCGCCTACAACACCGCCGACCTCGACGACGGCTACGAGGCCCACCTGGTTGATCTCGCTCAGTTGCGCGCCGAAGTTCCCATATTCGCCTCAGCCTACGAGGAAGTGGATCGCGGCTATCAACACGCAAAGACCAAGCTGAAATTCAACGAAGCTCTCAAACGCGTTCTTGATCTGCTAGCCACCGACCTGATCGAAGCAACCGAAGCCCGCGTCACAGAATCTGGCGTCCAGACGGTCGAAGATCTCCGCCAACAACCTCATCGCCTCGCCGGTTTCTCCGGCGCAACGGCCAAGCTGAACGGCGACTTGAAGCGCTTCCTGTTCGCCCAACTCTACTCGCAACCGACAATCGTCGAAGATCGCGACCGCTCCGTCGCCGCCCTCGACGCCCTCTTCTCCTTTTACCTCGAACATCCCGAGCGCATGCCGCCGCAACACGCCGAGCTAGCCCTGCGCCAGCCGCGCCACCGCGTCGTCTGCGACTATATCGCCGGCATGACCGACCATTTCCTCCTGCGCCAGTGCCACGATCTGCTCGGCATTCCCGCGGCCTGATTCGCCCCCGTGGCGATTTGCGCTTCGCTCTTTCGCCGTCCCTTCCAGCGTAAAATGGTCATTGTTCGATACGCGTCAGCCGCGCCACCAGCGTTTGCGCTTCCTTGACAATGCAGTCACTGGACTTATAATTGAAATTGCTCTATAACCACGGGGAATCCAATGTTTCTCGACGTCAATGAACTCGCGCTGCGCAAGATCCGCATCCGGAAGAGCTATACCCCGGGTACGCTCGATTTCCATTCTGGTGAATTCCACCAGGTCGAGCCGCTGGAAATTCGCGCCACCGCCGAGCTGGTCGAAGGCCAGATCCGCATCTACGGCAATCTGCACACCCGTGTGGAGCTGATCTGCGCCCGCTGCCTGGATACCGTGGTCGAGGAAATCAGCCGCGATTTCGATCTTTTCTACCGCCCCATGACCTCCATGGCCGGCGACGAGGAATTCCATCTGAATCTGGACGACACCGAAGTCGCCTTCTTCGAAGGTGACGGCCTGTTCCTCGCCGATATCCTCGCCGAACAGGTGAATCTGGCGCTTCCCATGAAAGTAATCTGCCGCAGCGATTGTCGCGGCCTCTGCCCGCATTGCGGCGCCAATCTGAACAACGAAGAATGCCGTTGCGAAAAGCATGCCTCTGACCCCCGGCTCGCCCCGCTGGCCCGTCTGAAGCAGGACTGGTTCAAAAAGCAATAAGACGCTACAATACCTTTTCCATTTCGGCCGCTCTAGTAGCGGCCTGTCAATTGAGGAGCTGGAATGCCGAATCCAAAACGCCGTCACTCGCATGCGCGCAAGAACAAGCGGCGTGCGCATGACTTTCTTACGCCCTTGTCCCTGGCCGAATGCCCCAACTGCCACGAGAAAAAGCTGCCCCACAATGCGTGTCCCCATTGCGGCTTCTACAAGGGCCGGGAAGTAATTGACACCGCAGCCAAGACAGCCTAAGTTTTCATCACCTACCTTTCCAGTTTGGTGCTCTCTGGGTGCCCATGGGTGTATAGATGACCACCATTGCCGTTGACGCTATGGGAGGCGACCATGCCCCACGCGCCGAAGTCGAAGGCGCGATTCTGGCCGCCCGCGAGCTAGGCGTCCGCATTCTGCTGGTGGGCATTGAAGCCACGGTCCGGCAGGAGCTTGGCCGCCACGGCCATCGCGGCCTGCCCATCGAGATCGTTAATGCCACCGACGTGATCACCATGAGCGATTCGCCTTCCCAGGCGTTTCGCCGCAAGAAGGAAAGCTCGGTGCACGTCGCCGCGCGCCTGGTGCGCGACGGCAAAGCTGAAGCCCTGGTGAGTGCCGGCAATACCGGCGCGGTGATGACCGTCGCCCGCTTCGTGCTCGGCACACTCGCTGCTGTCGACCGTCCTGCGCTTGCGGCCGCCTTCCCCAACATGAAGGAAAAAGTCACCGTCATACTGGACGTGGGCGCGAACGTGGATTCCAAGGCCGAGCAGATCGAGCAATTCGCCGTGATGGGCGAGATTTATTACCGCACGATTTGGGGCACGAAGCGCCCGCGCGTCGCTCTGCTTTCTATAGGTGAAGAGGAAATGAAGGGCAACGAGCTGACCCGCGAAGCCGCGGCTCGCCTGAAGCAGCTGCCGATGAACTTCGTCGGCAACGTCGAGGGACGCGACGTTTTCCGCGGCGATGTGGACGTGATCGTATGCGACGGTTTCATCGGTAACATCGCGCTGAAAATCAGCGAAGGTCTCGTCGAACATATCGGCGCCATGCTGAAAAAAGCCATCAAGAGCAGCCTGAAATCGCAGGTCGGCTACGTTCTCTCCAAGGACGCCTTCGACAGCTTCCGCAAACGCACCGATTCCTCCGAATACGGTGGCGCGCCGCTTCTCGGCGTCCGCGGCATCACCATCATTGGGCACGGCCGCTCCAACGCCGTCGCCATCAAGAACGCCATTCGCGTCGCCAGCGAACTCTGCCGCTCGCGCTTCAACGAAAAAATCGAACAGGAGCTTTCCGCTGCCGCCGTTGCTGCGCGTGGCTGATCTGCGCGGAACCGCCAATCCCTCATGGGCAAACTAGCATTCCTTTTTCCCGGCCAGGCCTCGCAGTATTGCGGCATGGGCCGCGATCTCGCCGCAAATTTTCCGGAATCGAAAGCGGTGTTCGACGCAGCCGATTCGGCGCTGGGTTTTTCCATCACGCAAACCTGCTTCGAGGGTTCTGAAGAAGCGCTGAAGCTCACCGAAAACACGCAACCCGCTATTTTGACGGTTTCGACAGCGGCCTATCGCGCGCTGGCGGGGAAGGGAATCGTTCCTGATTTTGTTGCCGGCCACAGCCTCGGTGAATATTCCGCGCTGGTGGCCGCTGGTGGAGTGGATTTTTCTGCCGCGGTGAAATTAGTCCGCGCGCGCGGAAAGTACATGCAGGAAGCGGTGCCCGCGGGGCAGGGCGCCATGGCCGCGATCCTGGGCCTTTCGCCCACGGAAGTGGCGGACATCTGCAAAAAAGCCGCGGAAAACGATGTGGTCTCGCCCGCCAATCTGAATTCGCCGGAACAAACCGTCATTTCCGGTTCGGCCGCGGCCGTAAAGCGCGCCGTCGAAATCGCCTCGCAAAGCGGCGCCAAGCGCGCGGTGGTCCTGCCGGTGTCAGCCCCGTTCCATTGCGCGCTCATGATGCCCGCGCAGCAGCGCCTGGAAAAGGATCTGCGCGCCACGCAATTCCACGCGCTGAAAATTCCGCTCATCACGAACGTGGACGCCGAAGCCATCACTACCGGCGACGAAGCCCGCGACGCGCTCATCCGCCAGGTCACCGCTCCCGTGCGCTGGCTCGATTCCGTCCGCGAGATGATCGAATCCGGCGTCACCGTCTTCGTCGAAGTAGGTCCCGGCAAAGTCCTAACCGGCCTGCTGCGCCAAATCGATCGCTCCGTGCGCGTCTTCAACGTCGAAGACTCCGCCAGCATGCAATCCACAATGGAAAAACTAGCCCAAGCCCGCGCCGAAGTCCGCGAACCTTAGCGCTACCGCCCAGTTGCCTTACCCATTCCTCATAAGGTAGCTTCAATCCCTATGTTCTCACTCCAAGATAAAGTCGCTCTCATCACCGGCGCATCGCAAGGCATCGGCCGTTCGACCGCGCTCGCGCTCGTAGTCGCAGGCGCAAAGGTGGCCGTCGCCGCGCGCAACACCGAAAAACTCGCAACTCTGGTGGCTGAAATCGAAGCCGCCGGCGGCAGCGCGCTGGCCGTTCCCATGGACGTAGCCGATCCCGCGCAGGTGAAAAACGGCTTCCAGCAAGTGCTCGCGAAATTCGGCAAGCTCGACATCCTGGTGAACAACGCCGCCATCACGCGCGACACGCTCGCCCTGCGCATGAAACTCGAAGACTGGGACGCCGTGCTGCGCACCAACCTCACCGGCTCGCATCTCTGCATCCAGCAAGCCCTTGGCGCGATGCTCAAGCAACGCTCCGGCCGCATCATCAACCTAACCTCTGTCGTCGCGCAAACCGGCAACGCGGGCCAAGCCAACTATGTCGCGTCGAAAGCTGGCCTCATCGGCCTCACCCGCGCTATCGCCGTCGAAGTCGCTTCGCGCAGCATCACCGTAAACGCCGTCGCTCCCGGCTTCATTGACACGCCGATGACCGCCCCGCTCTCACAGGAACTCAAAGATAAAATGAAATCGATGATTCCGCTGGGCCGCTTCGGCTCGGAAGCCGACGTAGCCGCCGCCATTGTCTTCCTCTCGAGCGACGAAGCTGCCTACATCACTGGCCAAGTCCTCGACGTCAATGGCGGCCTCTACATGGGCTAGTGCGGTTTTCTCGCCCACTTTGACATTTCGCAGAAATACCAGCGGTGTTATCCCGAACTTGCGCCGGCGGGTATTAGAGTTCGGTGCTGGACATAACCTTGAAGGACCATGCGTAGAGGACTATCAATATCATCAAGCTTGCGACCATCTGCATTACAGACAGGTCAAAAAAGCTAACAGGTGCAGCCATTGTGGTTCCCGATGCAATCTTCACAATCATTGGGGTCCGGGCAGCTAACAAACTCAACACCAGAAACTCAGCGAGCTTTCGGTCGCGCGCTTGGAATTTCAGATACACAAGAGCTGCGCCAAAGATCCAGAATGCCGGCCAAGCGTAGAGCACATATCGCGCTGGATTCGTTCCCGTTAACGCCGCCCGTACAAACATGAGAGCGCCGTATAAAATCGCGACCGAATAATCGAATTTCTTCAGAAGCAATTCCCGGTTTCCCCTTATCACCGACAGGGCTACGAACATCGGGATCACTCCAAACGCGCTGAAAGCGAGCAAGAGCAACTTTAGGGGCGGCTCCACAAAAAAGCCGCAGTATCCGATTTGATGAATGTTGCCCAGAGGAAGCCACGAAGGCACGTTCGCTACCCATTTTAATGGATCCGTTATCGTGGCTGCGTTTGTGTTCGTCCAAAACTCAAGGCCGCACACATTCAGGGCAAAATTGTAAGGAATTTTCAGCAAGTCAAGGACGAGAACCGGAAGCCCGTTGTGTTGCCGCAATGCATGAGTGACCAGCGCGCCTGTAGTCTTGGCACCTGCGGCCGCCACAACAATAGCTGAAGCGCTCAGGAACCACTCTCGCCTGAATGCCGCGACTGCAATGAACGCGAAAGCCAGCATCATCGTTGACTATCGCGTGAGGTAAAGTAGAAACAAGATCGGTAAAATCGTCCATCGATTCGCTCGCAGCGCGAAAAAAAATCGCCAGCAACGCCGCGATGAACAGGTCATGCCAGTAATAATTTCCGTACTGGTCAACGACGATCGGTGTAACGGCAAGCGATCGGTACACCCAGGGCCGCGTTCGAAACTCTAAGGCGAAATAGGCTCCCAACGCGCAAAACAAAGTCACCAAAGAAGCCGCCGAAACGATTAGAAACGCGCGCCAATCAATCGGAAGGTGAATGACGGATGCCAGGGACCTTACCGCCAGCGGATGGAGGATGCGTCCTGCGTAATAGCCTTCAAAGTGACCATAATTGCCGTTCGCGATATCGAAGTAGTCGCGCCCTTCGAAATTTGGTGGCTAAGCGTTAGGTCGAAATCCCAGCCCGAGACAAGCGCTCAGGCATAACCCGAATAGAACTGTTGGTATTAAGTCGGGATATTACCCAAGCCAGGGCGGCCTGCGCGGAGTTGTCGCAGTATGGTTTGACGGAGGAATCAAGTAAATGCGAATGCTAGCGGGGAATAACACTTGGGTCAAGTTCCGCAGTTACTGCTCAATACTTGTCCGCTCGTACTATCACGAGATTGGCGGGCAACTGGTATCATCTTTCTGGAACTAACTTGAACTTTTGTCGGAAGAAAAAGGGAAGACTCTTGGAATCATCGTGAATTCCCATAACACAAATTCGCGCAGGAGATCCCTCGACCGAAAAGCCATAAGCTCGGCGATTCGCTTTGCCGGCTTCGCTGGCCTGAGCCTCCTGTTTTGCGTATTCCCGGCTGTCGCTCAAAGTCCGGCTCAGCAATCCGCGCCCGCCCCGTCTGCCGCCGGTCCTTTGCCGGACGCCCCGGCAGCCAATCTGCCGCTACCCGATCCGCAATCGCCTGGGAGCATCAGCGGCACAGTCGTTGATCCTTCCGGTGCCGCGGTAGCCGGAGCCCACGTAGTTCTCACGCGCGACGACAAATCTCCGAAACAAGAAGTTATCTCCGGTGACGACGGCCAATTCTCCTTTGCGAGCATCGCTCCTGGCCCCTTTCAGATCACCGTGACCTCGGAGCTCTTCACCACGCAGAAGACCTCCGGCATCCTGCATTCCGGCGAGAGTCTTGTTCTTCCGCAGATTGTCTTCGCGCTTGCGACGGAGATGACCCAGGTTCAGGTCACAGTCCCGCGCGTCGAAATCGCCGCAGAGGAACTGAAAGTCGAGGAAAAGCAGCGCGTCTTCGGCGTTATTCCCAATTTCTACGTCAGCTACATTCCCAACGCCGCTCCGCTGGCTTCCAAACAAAAATTTCAGCTCGCCTGGCGCAGCACCATCGATCCAGTCAACTTCGTGCTGACGGGCGCAATTGCAGGAGTGCAGCAGGCGGACAACACTTTCAGCGGCTACGGCCAGGGCGCACAAGGCTACGCCAAGCGCTACGGCGCTTCCTACGCCGACTTCGCCATCGGCACGTTTATCGGCAGCGCCATCCTGCCATCGCTCCTGAAACAAGATCCGCGCTATTTCTACAAAGGAACCGGCACAGTGCGTTCGCGCGTGTTCTACGCGCTGGCCAACTCCGTCATCTGCAAAGGCGACAACGGACACTGGCAACCAAATTATTCCAGCATCCTCGGCAGCCTCGCCGCGGGCGGCATCTCGAACGCTTACTACCCGGCCCAGAATCGCGACGGCGCCGGGCTAACTTTCGAAAACGCCCTCATCGGCATCGGCGAAACCGCCGCCACCAACCTGCTCCAGGAATTCGTAATCCGCAAGCTCACCCCCAACGCTCCTGACCCACAACCAGCCGCGCCGTAACGCGCGCGTCCGCGATTTGGTTTACGCGGATGCAAGGACGTTACAACCGCGTGTCAAAGGTTGACCCAGCATTAAGCCCCGCATAGAATGGCAAGGTTGTGTTGAAGGCGCTACCCCAGCCTGTCGTGCGAGCGGGGATTTCCAGACAGCCGAACCGGAGGAACAATTAGCATGGCCAGCGTCGAAGAACGCGTGAAAACTATTATCGTCGAGCAGCTCGGTGTGGATGAAGGCGAAGTCACTCCCACCGCCTCGTTTGTGGACGACTTGGGCGCCGATTCGCTCGATACCGTCGAGCTGGTAATGGCATTTGAAGAAAATTTTGGCATCGAAATTCCTGATGAAGATGCCGAGAAAATTGCCACGGTGAAAGACGCCGTGGATTACATCGAGAAACACGCCAAGGGCAAGTAACGCGCTCGCCCGTCGTCCCATTCCGTACAGGAGAAGTTCCCTTTGAATCGCCGAGTTGTGGTTACGGGCGTTGGACTGGTTTGCGGCTGCGGCATTGGTACCGAGGAAGTCTGGCGCAATCTGCTGGCCGGCAAGAGCGGGATTCGCCCCATCACTCATTTTGACGCCACGGCCTTCGATTGCCGCATCGCCGGAGAAGTCCGCGATTTCGATCCGCTGAACTGGCTGGAGAAAAAAGAGCTGAAGAAAACCGGGCGCTTCATTCAGCTCGCTCTCGCTGCGGCCGATTTTGCGATGCAAATGTCTGGCCTGAAAGTCACTCCGGAAATTGCCGATTCCACCGGCGTGTACATCGGCTCCGGCATCGGCGGATTTGACGTCATCGAACGCGAGCATTCCAAATATCTCGCGGGCGGCCCCGGCAAGATCTCGCCATTTTTCATTCCTGCGACGATCGTCAATCTCGCCGCCGGACACGTTTCCATCCGCCACGGCGCCAAGGGCCCGAACTCCGCCACCGCAACGGCTTGCTCCGCGTCCGCGCACGCCATCGGTGACGCCTTCAAAATTATTCAGCGCGGCGCTGCAGACGTGATGATCACCGGCGGCACCGAAGCCGCCATCACGCCTATGAGCGTCGGCGGTTTTGCGGCGATGCGCGCGCTCTCGACGCGCAATGACGATCCCGAACGCGCCAGCCGCCCCTTCGATGCGGATCGCGACGGCTTCATCGTCGGCGAAGGCTCCGGCATGGTGATTTTGGAAACTCTGGAATACGCGCAGCGCCGCGGCGCAAAAATTCTTGCGGAAATTGTCGGCTACGGCATGTCCGGCGACGCCTATCACATCACGCAGCCCGCCGAGCACGGCGATGGCGGCTATCGCGTCTCGATGGCCGCGCTGAAAGACGCGGGCATTTCTCCCGACGACGTCAGCTACGTCAACGCGCACGGAACTTCCACGCCCATCGGCGACGCCATCGAAACCGAAGCGCTCAAACGCGTTTTCGGTGCCCGCGCCAAAAAAGTTCCCATCAGCTCGACGAAATCCATGACCGGCCATTTACTTGGCGGCGCCGGAGGCCTGGAAGCCGGAATCAGCGTGCTAGCTCTCCGCGACCAGATCATGCCGCCTACGGTGAACTACGAAAAGCCCGATCCCGAGTGCGACCTCGATTACATTCCGAATCACGCGCGAAAGGCCGAAGTCACCTACGCTCTCTCCAATTCCTTCGGCTTCGGGGGCACCAACGCGTCCCTCCTCTTCAAGCGCTGGGTGGAGTAACGGTCTTCCTAGCGCCGGCCTGCCTGCCGCTAGGCAGGCGTCCCGCCGGCTTTTGCAGTTGTAGGGGCACGGCATGCCGTGCCCGCGCTCGTCGCGATCTGTTTTGGTATCGCACCGCTTGGATCGCCTGGCGTTCGTGTTCCCCACGTCGACAAAATCGCCTATCGCAGCAGCGGTGTCCCCTGGTCCCGGTTCCCATCGATCAGGTACGAAGTGCAGCGCGCCTCCTGCGTATACCCCATCAGCGCGTCCGAGCCGTCCAGCCGGAAATCCAGCACGACGAAACAGCTATGCACCATGTTGCCCATCGGCGGCGTCCGTGTAAAGACGGTCGCCGTCGCCCCGTTGACGATCGCCATCGGCCCGCCAAAGTTGTAGTATCCCGGCTGCGGCATGCCACGCTCAGCCAAGAACTTCTCGATGTCTGCGCGCGGCGTCCCCAGCGGCAGCTGTGCGCCGATGTCGCGAACCAGCGTGTCATCATACTGTCGCATCGCGTCGTTGGTTCTCGCGGTGTCCCATTTCCACGCGCCGAATAACAGCGCCCCTAGGCCAACTACAATCAGCGCCAAATAGCTGACGCCTTGTGCCACTCCCGAACGGACCGTATTGTCCTGTGCGTAGCCCATGTCTTGCCCCTTGCCCGATGGATGTGCTGCGATCCTACGAATCGTCCGGCTCGGCCGGCCAGGCAAGATAACGTGTTCGTACATAGAACGATTCGTACTCCCCTGAATAGCACAAATTGTCCCGCGCGCAAGCGTCCGCCGCACCCCTTTGTGCCGTTGCTGTAAATATGAAATACTGATACCAGCTGTCAGATTGTCGTTTTCTTCTTGCTCCGGAGGCATTCTTGAAGATCGCAGTGTGCGTCAAACAGGTTCCTGCGAAAGACGCTCCTCTCGCCATCCTCGAAGGTGGCGCCTGGATTCGTGAATCCGACATCGGTTTCGAGACCAATGAGCCAGACACTTTCGCACTCGAAGAAGCTCTCCGCCTGAAAGAAAAACACGGCGGCGAAGTCGTTGCCATCTCCATGGGCCCGGAGCGCGCCAAACAAACCATCAAGGAAGCTCTGGCCAAAGGCGCCGACCGCGGCATCCACGTCTCCGACGCCAATTTTTTCAAACTCGATCCACTTGCGTCCGCGCGCTCTCTCGCCGCCGCGATCCAAGCGGAAAATTTCGACCTGATCCTCACCGGCCTGCAAAGTGACGACCAGGGATTCGGCCAGACCGGCGTGCTGCTCGCCGAGCTTCTCGGCCGCCCCCACGCCACCATCATCATGGCCATCGAAGTCGTCGAAAATCATATGAAGCTCAAGCGCGAACTCGAAGCCGGCTGGTTTCAGCACGTGGAATTGCCGCTGCCTGCCGTGCTTTCCATCCAGTCCGGCATCAATAAGCCGCGCTACGCCACGTTGAAAGGCATCATGGCCGCCAAGAAAAAAGAAATCGCCACCGTGGATCGTGCCACGCTGAACGTGCCCGACGCGCCCACGCAAAAAGTCGAGCGCATCTACATGCCCCAAAAGACCAAGAAAACCGAATTCATAACCGGCCAGCCCAAAGAAATCGCAACCAAGCTGGTCGAAAAACTGCGCCATGAAGCGCGGGTCCTATAGGGTCAAATGAGAATTCTCCTGATCACCGAACAACGCGACGCGCAATGGAACAAAGTCAGCTTCGAAACTCTGGCTGCGGCCCAGCAAATCGTGCAACAAACGAAGGGCACCCTATCCGGCGTAGTAATCGGCAAAGGCATCAGCACCCTAACTAACGACCTCTCCGCCTATCAACTCGACGAAGTCCTCGCCGTCGAACACGACCTCCTGGAAAAATACACGCCCGACGGCTTCGCGCTAGCCCTCCGCCAAATTATCGAATCCGCGAAGCCCGACCTGGTCCTGTTCCCGCACACCTATCAAGTCCGCGATTTCGCGCCCAAGTTAGCCGCCTCGCTAAACAAAGGCATGATCGGCGACTGCGTCGCCTACCGCTACGAAGACGGCAAACTCATCTTCGTGCGCCAAATGTTTCAAGGCCGCACCTCCGCGGACGTAGTCTTCACAGGCGAAGCCCCCTGGATCGCCTCCTTCCAGGCCAGCGCCTTCCGCGCCGACCTCGCCGCCAAACACTCCAGCGGCACAGCCCCGGTAAGATCTGTTAGCGTGGAACTAAAACCAGAACAAATCCGCACCAAGCCACTCGACCTGTTCCGCGAAGCCAAGCAAGCCGTGGACCTCACGCAGGCCCCGATCCTCGTCTCCGTAGGCCGCGGCATCAAAGCCCCCGAAAATATTCCCCTCGCCGAAAAGCTCGCAAAACTAATGGGCGGCGAAATCTGCGCCTCGCGCCCCATCTGCGACGAGGGCTGGCTCCCCATGGACCGCCAGATCGGCAGCTCCGGCCAAACCGTCGCGCCCAAACTCTATCTCGCGCTCGGCATCAGCGGCGCCATCCAGCACGTAGTAGGCATGAAAGGCGCCCGCACCATAGCCGCCATTAATAAAGATCAAAACGCACCCATCTTCGAGGTAGCCGATTACGGCGTAGTAGGCGACATCTTCGAAATCGTCCCCGCCCTGATCGAAGAACTCGAAAAGCCGCACTAATCCGGCGGCGTAGGCCTGCCGGCCGCAGGAGGGCAAGCTTGCCTGTGCGCCTCTTCGTGGCGCTGTCCAATTTCGCGACTACACTTCCCGCAACCGCGCATTCCGCCGCGTCAACCATCCCCGCGCCTCCCGCAAATCACTGAATCCAATTCGCTTATCCGACCCTCCCATTGGTATCCCACCTGCCAATCGATAGCGGGGTTCCTGCGCCAGCGCGTCAGTGTGCGCGCCGCTGGCCGTTCCTAGGAGCGGTTCGCGAACCGCCCGCGTTTTGCTCCTAAAAATCACGCACCCGGACAGGGAGACTGCCGATGACCGCACTAATGCAAGACCTCAAATTCTCCGTCCGCATGCTGGCGAAATCCCCGGGCTTCACCGCCATCGCCGTCCTCACGCTCGCCCTCGCCATCGGCGCAAACACCGCGCTCTTCTCCATCGTCAACGGCGTGCTGCTGAATCCACTTCCGTATCCGCAACCCGATCAACTCGTCACCCTGCACGAGAGCAAGCCGAACTTCAATACCGGCTCGATCTCCTACCCGAATTTCCTCGATTGGCAGAGAGACAATCACGCGCTCTCCGCCATGGCCGTCTCGCGCGCCTATTCTTTCAGTCTCACCGGCCTTGGCCCGGCCGAGCAGGCGCAAGCGCAATTCGTCACCTCCGATTTCTTTCCCATCCTCGGCGTACAGCCCGCGGCAGGCCGCATGTTTGTCTCTGAGGACGACCACCGAGGCGCCGCCCCCGTGGCGCTCATCAGCGCCGGCTTCTGGAAACGCAAATTTGGCGCTGCGCCAGACGCGATCGGCAAAACTCTCACGCTCGACGGCAAGCAATTCACGATCATCGGCGTAATCCCGCAGGATTTCGATCTCATGCTCGACTCCTTCAGCGCCAGCGAAATCTACGCCCCCGTCGTTCAATGGAACAACGATCTCCTGTTCAGCCGCGGCGCCGGCCTGGGCTTCCACGGCATCGGCCGCCTCAAGCCCGGCGTCACCATCGGCCAGGCGCGCGCCGATTTTGCCGCTATTACCCAGAATCTTGCCGCCGCTTACCCTGACGTGGACAAAGGCATCGGCGCCGCTCTGATTCCTTTCAAGCAAAGAATGCTGGGCAACGTGCAATCGATCCTGCTGGTGCTGTTCTGCGCCGTGGCGTTCGTGCTGCTAATAGCGTGCGCCAATATTGCGAATCTCCTGCTCGCGCGTTCCACCGCACGCATGCGCGAATTCGCCGTTCGCGCCGCACTGGGCGCTGGAAAGTCACGCCTGATTCGCCAGCTTCTGACGGAAAGTCTTTTGCTCGGCGCGATGGGTGGCGCACTCGGCCTGCTCTTCGCTAGTTGGGGCCTGCGCGCGGCCTTGAACGCCTTGCCGGACTCTCTGCCGCGCTCAGGAGAAGTCCACATTGATATGCGCGTGCTGCTTTTCACCGCAGCGGCGACGCTGCTCGCCGGAATTTTCTTCGGCCTTATCCCCGCGCTCAAAATCTCGCGCACCAATCTGCAGGATAGCCTGAAAGAAGGCGGACGCGGCGCGAGCGGTTCGCGTCAACGCGCTCACGGCATCCTAGTCGTGGTGGAGATGGCGCTCGCGCTGGTGTTGCTAATCGGCGCCGGGCTCGCCCTTCGCACACTGGTGCAACTCTGGAACGTAGACCCCGGCTTCAATCCGCGCAACGTCCTCACCTTCGGCTTTTCGCTTTCGCCCGCCACGTTGCAGACCAGCCCCGTCGCAATTCGCGCATCCTTCCGCGCCGCCGAATCTGCAGTCACTGCCACGCCCGGCGTGCAGTCCGTCGCGTTGAGCTGGGGCGCATTTCCGATGAGCGGCGACGATGAATGGCTCTTCTGGCGCGACAATCAACCAAAACCTACCACGCGCGACGAAATGAACTGGGTCATTGATTACGTCGTGGATCCGGACTATCTACAAATAATGCAAACGCCCCTGCGCAGCGGCCGCTTCTTCACCGCGCGTGACGACGAGATGTCTCCGTCGGTGGTTGTGATTGACGACGTCTTCGCCCGGCAATATTTCCCCAACGAAAATCCCGTCGGCAAGCGCCTCTTCCTCGATATTGGCCAGACAAATATTCAGGCACAAATTGTCGGCGTAGTCGCCCATGTAAATCAGTGGGGGCTCGATACTGACGACACCGAACGCCTGCGCGCGCAGCTTTATTTTCCGTTCATGCAGCTTCCCGATCCCACGATGGCACTCGCACCTAGCGGCATGCGCATGGTCGTGCGCACCCGCGGCGCAGACCCAGGTATCTTCGATTCGATTCGCCACTCCGTGCAGCAAGTGAACAGCGAACAAGTTGTCTATGGCGCGCAGACCATGCCCGAAGTCATCAGCGATTCCACCGCCACAAGACGCTTCTCCGCGATTCTGCTTGGCTCATTCGCGCTGGTCGCGCTCCTGCTTTCCGGCGTCGGCATCTACGGCGTAATCTCCTACTTAATCGGTCAGCGCACCCACGAAATCGGCATCCGCATGGCCCTCGGCGCGCAACAAAGCGAAGTCCTGCGCCAGGTTCTTGGCCAAGGCCTGAAGCTCGCGATCACTGGCGCCGGAATCGGCCTGCTAGCCGCGTTCGCGCTGACGCGCTTGATGACCAGCCTGCTCTACGGCGTAAGCCCCACCGATCCGCTAACGTTCGCGGCCGTAGCAGCGCTGCTGGTCGCGGTGGCTCTAGCCGCCTGCTACGTCCCAGCCCGCCGCGCTGCCGCCGTAGATCCCCTGGTCGCCCTCCGCCATGAATGAGCATCGCCTGTGCTCCGTCATCCTGAACCCGCGAACGCGGGTGAAGGATCTCTCTTCTGTTTCGCTGAGGCAGAATTTATATAGTGAGGATGCTCGTAGCGGCACGGCATGCCGTGCCCGCGTCAAACGTGCCACAGAAATTACAGTAGGGGCGGGTCTCAGATCCGCCTCCGTAACGTGAATTTAAAATTTTTGCGCCAAGCGAGGAGGCTATCAATGGACACCACCACCCAAGACCTCAAATTCGCCATCCGTATGCTCGCGAAATCCCCGGGCTTCACTCTCATCGCCGTCCTCACCCTCGCCCTCGGCATCGGCGCCAACACCGCAATCTTCAGCGTCGTCAATGCCGTCCTCCTGCGCCCATTGCCCTTCAAGGACGCCTCGCAACTGGTCCGGCTGCGCGAAACCTATAAGCTCGTGGGCAACGTCTCCGTTTCCTATCCCGATTTTCTAGACTGGCGCCAGCAGTCCCACGCCTTCGCCGACATGTCCGTCGTCAACAATGTAAACTTCAATCTCTCCGGCATCGCCCAACCCGAAAACATCGCGGGCTACGCGGTCTCGCCGAATTTCCTCACGCTGCTCGGGGTGAGTCCCATTCTCGGCCGCGATCTTCTTCCCTCGGAAGAAAAACCTGGCACTGCCCCCGTCGCCCTGCTCAGCTACCAGCTCTGGCAATCGCATCTCGGTGGCGACCCCGCCGTCATCGGCCGCTCCATCACCCTCGATGGCCGCAGCTTCTCCATCGTCGGCGTTCTCCCTGCTACCTTCCGTTTTCTCGATACCACCGATGTCATCGTTCCCATCGGATTCTTTGCCGCTGATTTCACCGACCGCGCCCAACGTGGCGATACGGACGTAGTTGGCCGCCTTGCGCCCGGCGTAACTCTTTCTCAAGCCGCGTTAGAGATGAATACGATTGCCGCGCGCCTCGCCCAGCAGTACCCGCAGACGAATCACGGTTTCGGCGCCCACCTCGAATCGCTTCGCGAAGCTTTCACTGGAGACACACGCCTCGCCGTCCTCGTGCTCTTCGGCGCGGTCGTGTTCGTCTTGCTGATCGCTTGCGTCAACGTCGCGAATCTCTTCCTGGTTCGCGGCGCCGCGCGCGCCCGGGAAATCGCTCTGCGCCAGGCATTCGGCGCCAGCCGCGGCCGCCTCATTCGCCAAATGTTGACGGAAAGTCTCGTGCTCGCATTCTGCGGCGGCGCGCTCGGTCTCATCCTCGGGGCCTGGGGAATTTCCGGCTTGGGGCACTTGCTGCCCGCCGAT
>Ga0187855_10000364_pt1 | contig 40824 bp, 45 predicted proteins | sample June2016WEW_8_10_2_FD_132969 | JGI IMG/M metagenome (GOLD analysis project Ga0187855, IMG submission 132969) | Peatland microbial communities from SPRUCE experiment site at the Marcell Experimental Forest, Minnesota, USA - June2016WEW_8_10 | ecosystem: Environmental > Terrestrial > Soil >... | reverse complement strand
TGCCTGCAGGACGTCGTGCTGGAGCGTCGCCTCGAGGATCAGCACCGTCGCGCACAGCAGTGCCCAAGCCTCGGCCACGAGCGCCCAGATGCGCTCTTCGAGTCCCTGGTAGCCGGTGAACGAGTCGTGCAGAAAGAATGTGACGATCCCAACGGCGAGGAGCACGAGAGCGCCAGTCAGCACGAGTCGCCCGAGCCGGCTGGGCCAAGCGGAGCGGGCAAATGCGAAGCCTGTCAACAGAAGCGAGACGTGGATGCCGAGGCTCACCCACTCGTGCGCGTAGTGATGCCAGGAGAGCGCGCCCGCGGCTTCACGTGATTTGCACACGGCGCTCACCGTCGGCGCGCAATCCATGTGCAGCCATCCAACCGCAATCGCGCACAGGCCGGCGAGCACGAAGAACGACGGCATCGCCAGCGGCCACGGCCGTGTGCGCAGCGCCGGCACGATCGCGACCGCGAGCGCGATGAAGCCCAATCCCCAGATCCCCACGAAAATCGTGAAGATCCAGGGGTTCGCCGCGCCCTGGCGGCCGAGCTCGCTGATGTACTCGCGCACCTGCGAGTAACCGGGTTCGAGCGCACCGGCGAGCACCCACCCGCCGACGAACACCGCCTGGGCGAGGATCGCTGCCCACGCCAACAGCAACGTCCGCGGGCGCACCGCGTCGGGCAGGGGCGGCCACCCTGCCGGTCGTAGCCAAAGCGCGAGGTTTCGTAGCACGGTCCTTTGGGATGCTAACCCATACTGCTAGTGCTCAGCGTGGCCCGGAGGCCAGCTTTGCGCGCTGAACGCCCGCGGAGATACGCACGACGTCCCAGGCGAGGCCCAGCCGCTCGAGGCCGTCGATCAGCCACCCACCTGGATCCAGCTGCCAGCGGGTGAGACCGTGGTGGGCGGAGGTGGGGAAGGCGTGGTGGTTGTTGTGCCACGCCTCACCAAAGGTCGGAAGCGCCAGCCAGGCGAGGTTGCGCGACTGATCGCCGGTGGGGAAGCGTCGGCGCCCGAAGAAGTGACAGAGAGAGTTGATCGAGAAGGTGGCGTGGTGCAGGAACAGGATGCGAACGGCTCCTCCCCACAGCATGCCGGTGAGGCCGCCGACCAGCGAGCCGGTCAACGCCACTCCAAGCCCGAAGGGGAACGCCAGCCCGATGATCACCCACAGCAGGAAGGTGCGATCGACCGCGCGGATCACGGGGTCGGCGAGCAGATCCTTGGCGTAGCGCTCGGCGCTCGCGCGATCGACGCCGCGGAACATCCAGCCGACGTGGGCATGGTAGAGACCGCCCAGAGCGCCTCGCCAGCCGGCACCGTGATCGGTGTGGGGACTGTGAGGATCGCCGGCAACGTCGCTGAAGCGGTGGTGCTTGCGGTGGGTGGATACCCACTCGATCAGCGGCCCCTCGACCGCCGCCGACCCGGACACGGCAAACAGCGCGCGCAGCGGACGACTGGTCTTGAAGCTGCGGTGGGTGAACAGGCGATGAAAGCCGACGGTGATCCCCACGCCGGTGACGGTGTAGGTGATCGCGAGCACCACGAGGTCCTGCCAATGCAGAGCGCCGCCCCACGCCAGCCAGATCGCGAGGCCCAAGAGAGCGACCGGGACGACGGTTACGACGATGTTGGCGAGGCGATCGACTGCCTCGTGCTCGATGACAATCGTGTCATCGCCGGCAGGTTGCTGCGACACGGCTATCTCCAAACAGACCAGCGTCTGCCCACCCCACGGCGGACAGACGCCAGCGGGGTCTAGACGGCTTGGACGTTGACGGCCTTGGGGCCTTTCTCGCCGGCCTCCGCCTCGTATGTGACCTTCGCGCCCTCGGCGAGCGAGCGATAGCCCTCGCCGACGATCGCGGTGTGATGGACGAACAGGTCCTTGGACTGGTCGTCGGGCGTGATGAACCCGAATCCCTTGTCGTCGCTAAACCACTTGACGGTGCCACTTGCCATTTGCATTTCCTCCTGCGTTGATAGTGCTGCGAACGCGGAAATGCTTTGAGCAAGGCTACGAGCGCTGGCACTGCGATGCTGGGCTGATTGCCCAACCTGATATTGAAACGGTAGCAGATCCGTGGCTGGAGGGCGCGACCGCAAGCAACACCACCACCGGCTCAAATGGTGGGCCGGCAGGCACGGCACCGGCATGACTACGGCCGCCGAGAGAACGGGGCCGACCAACGGAGCTCGGCCGGTGCCAACCGAGCCCGGTTGCGTCCTACCCCGGAGAGCCGGCCGGAGAGTGCAGCACGACCTGCATGATCGTCAGCTTCGGGGTGAAGCCACCCTGATCGCACCTCTTCGCCAGCGAGGAGATCTTGCCGATCAGCTTCACACGGTCGGAGACCTGCTCGTGCAGGCCTGGTAATGAAGCTGCGATCTCGCTCATCGGCCACATATCGGCAACGCCGCTGACCCTCAGAGGTTAGGACCCACCGCGCAGGCCAGCGGCCGAGACGCTCAGTCGGCCTTGCGAGCCGAGGCGATACCGCCCTCGTGATCGAGCGCGCGCACGGCGACATCAACGAAGCCCGCCAAAAGCAGCGCCTCTTGCCACCACTGCACGCGGGTAGGGTGCTCCCAACGGCCCGTCGCGATGCGGGTGGCGTTCCTGGCGATCCGCAGCAGACCGGCGGGCCCGCGATTGAGCATCCGCTTCACGAGCTTGCCGATGACCGCGCGGTCGCGGCGATCGATCACGCTGAGCTGAAACATCATGTCGGCGAACACCAACCGTCCGCCCGGACGCAGCACACGCTCGATCTCCGCCAGCGCGCCTCGCTTGTCCGTATCGGCGAGGTGGTGGAGGCAGTAATTGGAGATGACAACGTCCAGCGAAGCGTCGCCAAACGGCAGCTCCGTGGCATTCTCGACGAGCACCTCGACGTTACCGATTCCCAGCTGTACGAGCTTGCTCTGCAAGTGGTGGCACATCGCCGAGGAGATGTCGAGCGCAGTTACGTGTGCGACTTGCGGGGCCGCCGCCAGCGTGAGCAGCCCGGTCCCTGCGCCAATGTCAAGCACGCGCTCGTCGGGGCGCAAACTCGCAAGGTCGAGGATGGTATCGCGCAGCGCGTGGAACCCCGCTGTGCTCGCCATCTGCTCGAGATTCTCCACGTGCTCATCCCAGTTCTTGGAGCGCATCCAGGGCAGGCGCTGCCCGCGTGCTGGAGGGCTCCTCACAACGGGTGTGGGGACGGCGTGCATGTGTGGCGCATTGTCCCGCGCTGGGCGCGCCCACGCATCGGGGTGCCCGCGCGTCGGAGTGGCCAGTGACGATTGTGGTCTGCCCTGTGGGAGCGAGATACGTTCTACATTCCCAGGGTGCCGGTGGTCTCCTCTTAAGAGCGCGTGAGAGTCCTCTAACGACCGTCCCGACTTAGCGTGACCACCCGGCCCCCGCATACGCCCCGACACCGCGAGCCCGCCGCCGCCCGTGGGCCGGCGGCCCACGGGAACACGGCGGGACGCCAGCGGCTGTTTGCCTTCGGAGCGCTGGGGTTCTGCACGGCGGCAGTTGCGCTTGCGCTTGCCATTGCAAGCGACGGCGGCGGGTCTGGGCACCCGCGGGCACACACGCGCTCGCATCCGGCGAGGCGTGTGAGCAACGCCCGCCCGAGCTCCTACGCGGTTGGGCTGCGAGTAGTGCGGTTCGTCGACATCAGCCGCTCGATCGTCCTTGACGGCAAGAGTGAGCCGCGAACGCTGCTCACCGAAGTGCGCTATCCCGCACTCGGGCCGCCAGGCGCAACGGACGTGCACGACGCCCCAGCGGCGCGCGTGGACGGACCGTTTCCGCTTGTCGTGTTCGGGCACGGCTTCGACGTGGCGCCCGCACAGTACGCGCGGCTGCTGCAGTGGTGGGCACACGCCGGCTACGTGGTGGCCGCGCCGGCCTTCCCGGGGGAGAACCCCGCCGCGCCCGGCGGCCCCAATGAGTCGGATCTGGTCAACCAGCCCGGCGACATGCGCTTCGTGATCTCGCGGATGCTCGCCGAAAGCGCCGGCTCAGGGCCGCTCGCTGGGCTCCTCGACCCGTCCCGCATCGCGGTCGCCGGACACTCCGACGGCGGTGACACCGCACTCGCGGTAGCCTACGACTCGCGCTTCCGTGACCCGCGCGTCGGAGCCGCAATCGTCCTCTCCGGAGCCGAGATCCCGGCCGAGGGCGAATTCACGTTCCCTGCCGGCGGTCCGCCGCTGCTGGCGACGCAGGGAACCGCAGACACTGTGAATCTTCCAAGCGCCACCGACGCCTTCTTCGAAGCCGCACATTCACCCAAGTACCTCCTGAGCTTGCTCGGCGCCGAACACCTGCCGCCTTATACCCAGCAGGGTCCGCAGCTGGAAATCGTCGAGCGCGTCACCCGGGCGTTCCTCGACGCCTACCTCTACCACAAGCAGGGGGCACTCGCGCGATTGCGGGGGGATGGCAATGTGCCGGGACGGGCGTCGTTGCAGGCCGATCCGTAGCAACGGTTGTTGCACGGTGGGAGAAGGATTGCAGGCGTTCGCTGGACAAGCGGGCCACGTCACAACCCGACGCAGAGAACGAACCCGCCGGATGCCTCGCGCTCGGAGGCATCCGGCGGTCGCGGCTGGTGGCATGCCCGGGAACGAGTCAGACGGGATCGGGGTGTGCGCCCCCGCGTATTCGGCGCCGCCGGCGACGAGCTTCGCCAACTCCGAGCCGGGATGGTTGCTGACATACCATTCGACGTCCGACTGGTGCAAACCGTCGATCGAGATCAGCAACACGTGAGCGATCGGGCTCTCGTGGTGGCGTCCCCGATCGCCCGATAGATCCGCAAAGCCCACCGCGGCTGGAGCTCCCGCCACGATGACCCCGACAGCAAGCGCGGCCGACCGCGACGGCGCACATGTGCGCCGTCGTACGGCGCGCGCATGCTGGCCGATCTTCGGCCGCTCCGGCCGAAGATCGGTCCGCGCAGGGCCGCATGCGGCCCTGCGTCTGTGCCGTACATGTACGGCACAGCCCCCGGCACATGTGCCGGGGGCCACCCCATCACTGCGCCGGGTGCGCCATACCCGGGTTGCAGATGACCTCCCACAGGTGCCCGTCGAGGTCGCGGAAGTAGCCGGAGTAGATTCCCCACGGGCGCTCGTGCGGCCGGTCGGTGAGCGTCGCGCCGGCGTCCACGGCGCGGGCGAGCACGGCATCGACGTCTGCATGGCCGGCCACCAGGTGGCCGATGCTGAACTCGCCGCTGTGCGCCGGCCCTGGCGCGATGTTGGCATCCTTCGCGAGCTCGCTCCGTGGGTAGAGCATCAGCATCAGCCCGCCGGCGAGCTTGAACATCGCCGCCGCTCCCGCCGGCGTGAGATCATCGCCAGGGTACTGCGTGCCCACCAGCTCGCACGACTCCAGGCCGAGGCCGTCGCGGTAGAACGCCGACGAGCGCTCGAGATCGCCCACGGCGAGTGTGATGACGTCGATGTGCGGCTCCATCCGATGCCTTTCCGGCGGCACCCTCCGCCTCGCTTCGGGTGCCGGTCCAGCTCCAAGCCTGCGACGTAGGATTACATGCCGGCGACCGGCCATCGCACATCATGCGCGCCGCCACGGTCGCTGGGCGGTCGGTCGATCTGCTTCGCGCCGGGCGCAGCCGCGGGAAACGTGACTTCGACGGCCAGCCCGCCCCCGGACCTCGGCCGGGCGGTCAGGGTGGCCCGATGGGCGGCGGCGATCGCATCGACGATCGCGAGTCCCAGCCCGTTCCCGGCGGCGTGGCTGGTGCGGGTTCCGTGAAGACGCTGAAACGGTTGCAGCAGCCGCGGCAGCTCCTCGGGGGGGATCGTTGGACCGCTGTTGGCGACCGCGAGGAATGCGCGCTGGCGATCGGTGCCGGCCCTGATCTCGACGTGTCCCCCGGGGATGTTGTGGCGAATCGCGTTGTCCACCAGGTTGGCGATCAGGCGCTCCAGCAGGCGTGGATCGCCCGTTGCCGGCGCCGGCGCCAGCGTTGTGCGAACGTCGAGGTCGCCGCCCGCTGCCTCCGACTGGCGCGCGCACACAACCTTGGCGGCAATCGCGGCGAGATCGAGCTGCTCCCAGCGCTCCAATCCCGCCTGCCCGCGCGTGAGCGCCAGCAGGCCGTCGATCATCTGCTCGAGGTGCTGCTCGGAGGCCAGCACCCGCTCGTGGGCGGCGCGCAACGAGCCGAAGTCCGCCTCGGGGTCGGCGAGCGCGACCTGGATCAGCGCTCGCTGGCGCGTCAGCGGCGCGCGCAGCTCGTGCGAGGCGTTGGCGACAAACTGGCGCTGCGCTTCGAACGCCGCGTCCAGCCGCCCAAACAGGTCGTCGAGCGTGTCCCCGAGCTCCTTGAGCTCGTCCTGCGGGCCGGCGAATGCCAGGCGCTCGTGCAGGCTGGTGGAGGAAATCCTGCGGGCCGTGCGGGTGATGGTGCGGATCGGGCGCAGCATCCTGCCGGCGACCAGCCAGCCGGCCAGCAGGGCGAACACCGCGACGACCGCCAGGGCGATGCCCGAGTCGACCAGCAGCTGGTGGGAGTCGGCGGCGCGCTGTGCTGCTTGGACGGGCCCCACCTGTGCCAGCTGGTGCACGGCGCCCGTCAGCTGACGCTGGTCCTGTGCCAGCTGATTCTGGGCCTGCGTGATCTGCTGCTGCACCCGTCCCAGCAGATTCGGCACACCCACCACCAGCCGCGGCCGAGCCCGGGTCAGCTCGTACTGAGCCTGTCCCAGCTCCCGCTGAGCCTGTGTCAGCTGATGCGGATGCTCGATCACGACGGATTGGCCCGCAGGCAGAGCTTCTCCAGGCGGAGCCGGAAGCTGGAGATGCTGGATGGCGGCGGTGTGGGGAATCCTCGGCAGGTGAGGCGCCCTGTATTCGGTTGCCCGCTCGAACAGGACGTAGGTGGTGGCGACCAACGCGACGCCGGAGAGGAGGAACAGGCCGCCGTACAGAGCGGTGAGCCGCAGCCGGGCCGTACGGCGCGGCAGTCGCAGCGAGGTGCGTGGTAGCCAGGGGCGCGCGACGCCCATCACACACCTCCGATGCACGAGGGCGGTGCCAGCCAGGGGTTCATGGCGCCCATCACACGCCCCCGATGCGGTAGCCGGCCTTCGCGACGGTCTCGATCACAGGGGGTTCTCCGAGCTTTGCGCGCAGGCGGCTCATCGTGATCCGCACGGCGCCGGTGAACGGGTCGGCGTTCTCATCCCACACGCGTTCCAACAGCTCCTCGGCCGAGACCACCCGGCCCCGGGCGGCCAGCAGCAGCTCCAGTGCCCCGAACTCCTTGGGCGTCAGCTCCAGATCGCGACCGGCGCGCCGCGCGCGGCGCTTGGCCGCATCGAGCACCACGTCGCCGTGCTCCAGCACCGGCGGGATGCTCGGCTGGGCACGGCGGGACAGGGCGCCGATGCGCGCCACCAATACGGGGAAGTCGAACGGCTTTCCCAGGTAGTCGTCCGCTCCGAGCCCCAGCCCGTCGATCAGATCCTCGTTCTCCGCCGCGCCGGTCAGCATCAGCACCCGGCTGCGCCCGCCGGCTGCCACCAGCTTTGCGCACACCTCATCGCCGTGGATACCAGGCAGGTCGCGGTCGAGCACGATCACGTCGTAGTCGTTGACCAGCGCGCGCGTCAAACCGGCTTCGCCGTCAAGCGCCACATCGACCGCCATCCGCGCGTGGCGCAGTCCGGCGGCGACCGTGCCGGCCAGCTCCTCGTCGTCCTCGATCACAAGCACCCGCATCTGTAGCTCCTTCTCGTGAAGGTAGCGCCGCAGTGTTTCGACGCTGTTTCGCCGGCTCCGTCGAACGGGCCGCCGCCTGCCCCGCAGAGCGAAACAGGCACGAAACAGCCGACCGCGTACAACCTGCTTGGGGATACCGCGCAACCCAGAGGCACAACCCGAAGGAGACCAGATGGCGCACCGCATTCACACCAGATTCGCCGCGCCGCGAGCGCGCCTGCCGGCCGCCGCAGCCATCCTCGGCGTCGCGCTGGCGCTCGCCGGCTGCGGGGGCTCCTCCAGCTCCGGCGTCGCCCGCATCTCCTCCGGAAAGGGCGCCTCGCCGGCGGGGCCCGCAAGCGCAAGCACTTCGCCCGAAAGCCCGTCCAACCTCCAGCAGAGGGAACTCGCCTTCGCCAAGTGCATGCGCTCAAACGGGGTGCCCAACTTCCCGGACCCGAGCGCCGGCGGCGGCTTCGCCGTGCGTCGTGGATTCGATCCCCAATCACCCGCGTCCGACGCGGCGCGCGCGAAGTGCGGGCAGCTGCTGCCCCCCGGTCCCGGCTCCGGGCCCCCGCCGTCGAGGCAGACATTGGCGAAGTTTCTGAACATCGCGCAGTGCATGCGCCGGCGCGGCGTTGCCGACTTCCCCGACCCTCGCACCTCGGCCCCGGCCAACCCGCTCGCGTCCGGCATCCGCGAGCTCAGCGACATCGAAGGAGTGATCCTTCTGTTCCCCAACTCGATCGACCAGCAGTCGCCGGTGTTCATGCGAGCGGCAGCGGCGTGCGGGTTCCCGCTGCACAACCACTGACCCGAAGGAGAACCGAATGCGGCCGTCGCACAGCGCCCATCCCAAGAGGCTCGCCCCGCCGCGAGCCCGGCTGCTGACCGCCGCAGTGCTGCTGAGCGGGGCGCTGGTGGCCGGATGCGGGGGCGGCTCGCCAAGCCCGACGAGTGGCGCAGGCACCTCGGCGTCGGCGGCGAGCGCCGTCGAATCGGGAATCGCGTTCTCCAGGTGCATCCGCTCGCACGGGGTGCCGAACTTCCCCGACCCGCAAGTCAGTGCCCAAACAGTCCGGATGGGCTCGCCGAGAACCGTGCGCTCGCCCGCATTCCAGTCCGCTGCGCACTCCTGCCAGCGCCTGCTGCCGAAGGGCCCTCCGGGCCCCGAACCCCCCTCCGGACAGGCGCTGGCGCGGATGCTCACCGTGTCCGACTGCATGCGCAAGCACGGGATCGCGGGGTTCCCCGATCCGACCACCTCGCCGCCATCGAACCCTGCCGGCAACAGCGCGATCATCGGCAGCGGCGGGTACCACCTCGCGATCCCCGACTCGATCGACACCAACTCGTCGGCGTTCGAGCAGGCGGCGGTCGCATGCGACCTGCGGTGAGCGGCCGAAGCCGAAGTGAAGGAGGTCGCGCTCCTCAGCTTCCTTTCAGGTTGGCCTGTCAGCATCGGCTCGTGCGTCTGCTGGTCGTTGATGACGATCCCTCCGTTCGCGAGGCGCTTGAGCTGGTGCTGGATCTCAACGGATTTGGGGTGGCCACGGCCGCGGACGGCGGCGAGGCGATCCGCACGCTCGCGGTGGACCGACCCGATGCGGTGATCCTCGACGTGCTGATGCCGGGGCTGGATGGCCTGGAGGTCTGCCGCCGGATGCGCGCGACCGGCGATCGCACGCCGGTGCTGATGCTGACCGCCCGCGCTGAGGTGTCGGAGCGGGTGGCGGGGCTGGAGGCCGGCGCCGACGACTACCTGGTGAAGCCGTTCGCCAGCGAGGAGCTGATCGCCAGGCTTCGCGCCCTGTTGCGCCGCACCGGCTGGGAGGGCGGCGACGAAACCCTGCGCTTCGACGACCTGGAGCTCGATCCGCTCGCGCACGAAGCGCGCCGCGCGGGGCGTCCGCTCGAGCTGACGCGCACGGAGTTCTTGCTGCTTGAACTGCTCATGCGCCATCCCCGTCAGGTGCTTCCACGGACGAGGATCTTCGAGTGCGTGTGGGGCTACGACTTCGGCCCGGCCTCCAACTCGCTGGAGGTCTATGTCGGCTATCTGCGCCGCAAGACCGAGGCCGGCGGGGAGCCGCGCCTGGTGCACACCGTCCGTGGAGTCGGATACTCCTTGAGGCCCTCGCCGCGATGAGCTTCCGCCGGCGCATGGTGCTGCTGGCGGCCGGCGCGGTGGCCGCGGCGATCGTGATTGCTTCTGTCGTGGTGTACGTCGTGACCGGCAACGAGCTGCGCGGGCAGATCGATGCGAGCCTGCGCCAGAGGCTGACTCCCGGGCCGCAGGCCGTTCAGATTCACACCACCCTCTCCCCGGCCGCCGTTGCGCAGTTGAAGAGGGAAGGCAGATGGCCGCCGGCGGGATTGCCGAGGATCGCCTTGGGCGGTTCGGCGGTGGAAACGACCCGCTCCGGCAGCCGGGGATCGGCGCGCGGCGGCGGGAGCGGCCCCGCCGGTGCAAGCGGCGGGAAGGGATTCGCCCGCGAAAGCGGTGGGGGCTCAGCGCGCGGCGGTGGGAAAGGACTCGCCCGCCAAAGCGGTGTGGAAAGCGTCATCCATGGGGAACCGGTCTCGATCGAAGGCAGCGCCGCGTTCGCGCAGAGCGGCCCTGCCGCGAAGGCGCCACATCTGGGCGTGCCCGTGCGGATGAGTCCTTTCAACAAGCTCGTGCTGCCCGCTCCCAGGCTCGGCGGCGCCACCGGCTACGTCCAGCTGTTCCAGTCCAACGGGCAGGTTTTGCGCTCCGAAGGCAAGGGATCCCCGCTCCCGGTCACCGCCGCCACGCGCGCCGTGGCCGCGGGCCGCCGCAACGCATTCTTCAGCGACGCCACCATTGGCGGTACGCACGTGCGGATCCTCACCGAGCGTGCACCCGAAGGAGGGGTGTGGCAGGTGGCGCTGCCGCTCACCGATGTGGACAGCACGCTCACGCACCTGAAGCTGGTGCTGGCGCTTGTGTGCCTGGGCGGGGTCGCGCTCGCGGCCGCACTCGGGCTGCTGGTCTCGCGGGCGGCGCTGGTGCCCGTGAGACGCTTGACGGGCGCCGCCGAGCGCGTGACGCGCACGCAGGATCTCGGCCACCGCATCCAGGCCGGCGAGGAGGATGAGCTCGGGCGGCTGGCAGGGAGCTTCAACACGATGCTGGCCGCGCTCGAGCGCTCACGGCTAGCGCAGCGCCAGCTCGTCTCCGACGCCTCTCATGAGCTGCGCACGCCGTTGACGAGCGTGCAGGCCAACCTCGACGCGCTGGCGATGGGTGAGGGGCTGTCTGCACCCGAGCGCACTCGCATCCTGGCCGCCGCGCAGGCGCAGCTGCGTGAGCTGACGGTGCTGGTCGGCGATCTGGTCGACCTGTCCAAGACCGAGGTGCAGGAGGTCGAGGTGGAGGACGTGCGCCTGGATCTGGCCGCAGCCGGGGCGATCGAGCGCGCCCGTCTGCATGCGCCGGAGCGCCGCTTTCTGCTCGACGCGGAGCCCTGCTTGGTGCGCGCCGCCCCCGCGCGCCTGGATCGCGCGATCGCCAACCTGCTCGACAACGCGTGCAAATGGAGCCCGCCCGCCTCCGCTCATGCCGGGCCGGCCGGCGAGCCAAGCGACGCATTTGCCGGGCCGGCGTGCAACCCAACCGAGGTGTCTGCCGGGCCGGCCGGCGACCCAATCGAGGTGCGTGTCCGCAACGGTGTTCTGGAGGTCCGCGACCACGGCCCGGGGATCGCCGCGGAGGATCTGCCACGCGTGTTCGACCGCTTCTACCGCGCACCCGACGCCCGGGCGCGACCCGGGTCGGGGCTCGGGCTGGCGATCGTCAGGCAGATGGCCGAGGCTCACGGTGGAGCGGTGCATGCCGCCAACGATCCCGACGGCGGCGCGAGGTTGACGCTCGAGCTGCCCCCGCTGCAGATGACCGGCGCCGAGCTCGCCGCGTCCAAGCAGTCTGCCGCCGCTACTCCCAGCGTCGTTCAGGAAATTCCTCGCTTGCTCTCAGCCAATTCTCAGGTGCGTCCCACATGATGTCTGCTCCGGGTCCGGGGCGGCCGACACACATGATGTCTCCGGGTTCGGGACGGCCGGCATCGCACCTGAAGGAGGCCAGCAGATGACCAGAATGAACCTCAACCTCAGCGTGGTCGTGCTTGCGAGCGTCGCGCTGGCGCTCGCCGGCTGTGGCGGATCCAGCGACCCCGGCGTGGCCAAACTCGCCACCAGCGCCGCCTCCACCACAACCACCGCGGCGGGCGGCGAAACGCCAGGCGGGGGCGGTGGCTCGGCTTCATCCTCCGGCGGCGGCGAACAGCACAGCGAAGCGGCGATCGCCGGTCCCGGCGGCCCGGAAGCGCAGAAGAAGATGGTGGCGTTCGCGCAGTGCATCCGCAGCCACGGGGTTCCCGACTTCCCCGAACCGAGCGAAGGCAAGCTGATCGTCAAAGGCACCTCCAAGAACGGCCTCAACCCCGGCTCGCCGCAGTTCCAGGCGGCGATGAAGGCCTGCCGCTCGCTGGCGCCCGCGCCCACGCTGAGCCCCCAGCAGACCGCCGCGATGCAGGCCCAGGCGCTGAAGTTCTCCGAATGCATGCGCTCGCACGGGGTGCCCAACTTCCCCGACCCGAAGTTCGAAGGCGGCGGCGTGCGGCTGTCGCTCAACAGGAGCTCCGGCTCCGCGAGCTCCGGCTCCACGATCAACCCACAGTCGCCGCAGTTCCAGGCGGCGCAGAAAGCCTGCCAAGGAGACCTGCCCGGCCCCAAGGGCGGTCCGGGGGGAGCAGTCCGGATTGGCCCTGCGGGTCCGTAGATGAGCGTCGCGGAGCGCCGTGGCCGGTGGGCTGCGGGCGTGGGCTCGTTCGTGAGAACGACGAAACCTTGCCGAAACAGCAGATGTCGTAAAAACAGCCGCGTGGACGGTGAGCGTTGAGCGATATCGACCCGCCGAACGCTCGCGTGCGTAGCCGGGTGCTCGCCGGGGCGGGGCTGGTGCTGGTGGTGGTCGTCGTGGTGGCGATCGCCACCGACCCGTTTGCCGGCCCCGCAAAGGCCACCGCCGGCGTCGCCGACAACGCCAGCGCGATCTCGCTGACGGCGGTGAAACAGCAGTCGCTCTCGCAGCAGACACAGGTGAGCGGCACGCTCGGCTACGCCGGCTCCTCGAGCATCCGCATACCGTCCGGTACCGCGCCCTCCGCCGTGACGCAGGCCGCCCAGCAGGTGACGAGCGCCGAAACGATGCTGGCGAGCGCCAGCGCGACGTTGACCTCCGACACGCAAACGCTCGCCGGCCACCAGGCGACGCTGGCGGCGGCGCGCGCCAAGGAGCAGGTCGACTGCGCCGGCGAGGGCGCCGCCGAAGCATCCGCGAGCTCCTCGCCCGGCGGCGAAAACGGCGATTCGGGCGCGGGCGGGAGCTCGTGCTCCGGCGACGCGCAGACCGTCGCTGCGGCCCAGCAGAACGCCACTGCCGCGGCCACGAAGATCACCGCCGACCGCGCGCAGGTGTCATCGGCGGAAAAACAGCTCGCGAGCGCGCAGTCCAACCTGTCCACGGCGCGCTCCTCGGCGGCGCTCTACGGCCAGAGCTCGACTTTCACGGCGCTGCCCTCGGTCGGCCAGATCGTCACGCGCGGGCAGAGCCTGTATGAGATCGGCGGCCAGCCGGTGCTGCTGCTGTACGGGTCGGTGGCACCCACGCGCGCATTCGTCGCGGGGATGTCCCCGGGGCCGGACGTCGCCGAGCTGAACGCCAACCTCGACACGCTCGGCTACGGGCAGGGGCTCGTCGGCGACGAATTCACGGCCGCGACCGCAGCCGCGATTCGCGCGCTGCAGTCCGCCCGTGGCGCGTCGGTCACCGGCGAGCTGCTGCTGGGGTCGGTGGTATTCCACTCCGGGGCGGTGCGCGTCACGAGCGTCACCCCGACGGTCGGCCAGACGGTCATGCCCGGGCCGGTGCTCGACATCACCTCGACCGCGCGGCAGGTCAAGCTGGCGCTCGACGCCGCCGAGCAGGGCAGCGTCAAGGTCGGCGACGAAGTGACGATCACCCTGCCCGACAACCAGACCACGCCGGGGCGGATCACCTACGTCTCGGGCGTCGCGACGGTGCCGTCCGGCTCCGGCCACGGCAGCGAAGAAGAAAGCTCCCCCACCGTCGAAGTCGACGCCACCCCCACCGACCCGGCGGCGACCGGCCACCTCGACCAGGCGCCCGTGAACGTCGAGATCACCACCGAACGCGTCGAAAACGTGCTGGCCGTGCCCGTCGACGCGCTGCTCGCGCTAGCCGGGGGCGGCTACGCCGTGGAGGTAGCCGAAGGCCTCGCACACCATCTCGTGGCCGTCACCGTCGGCCTGTTCGACGATGCCGAAGGCCTCGTGCAGGTGAGCGGCCAGGGGCTGTTCGCCGGCCGGCGCGTGGTGGTGCCGGCGTCATCATGAGCGAGCACCCCATGAACGAACCCCCAGCGGGGATCGCATACGCGGACGGCGACGAGGCGCCCAGGCTACGCGCAGCCGGCGCTGACGGCGGCGAGGCGCCAGTGGTGCTGGAGCTGCGCGCAGTCAGCAAGGTGTACGGCGCCGAGCCGCCGGTGTACGCGCTGCGGGAGGTGAGCTTTGCGGTGCGCGAGGGCGAGCTGGTGGCGATCGTCGGCCCCTCGGGCTCGGGCAAGACCACGCTGTTGCACGTGATGGGCACGCTGGAGCGCCCCACCACGGGCGTGGTGTCGATCACGGGTCTGGATGCCGCACAGCTGACCGACCGCGAGCTCGCCGCGCTGCGCGCCACCCGCATCGGCTTCGTCTTCCAGCAGTTCTTCCTCGCCGAGCACTCCACCGCCCTGGAGAACGTCGCCGAAGGGCTGCTGTACGCCGGCGTCGCCGTCGCCGAGCGCCGCGAGCGCGCCGCCGCCGCGCTCCACCAGGTGGGACTCGCCGAGCGCGCGCACTTCCGCCCGAGCAAGCTCTCCGGCGGGGAGCGCCAGCGCGTCGCGATCGCCCGGGCCCTCGTCGGCCGCCCCGCGATCGTGCTCGCCGACGAGCCCACCGGCAACCTCGACAGCGCCTCCGGCACGGCGCTGCTGGAGCTGCTGGAAGAGCTCAACGGGCAGGGCGCCACGATCCTCGTGATCACCCACGACCACGACCTCGCCGCCCGCCTGCCCCGCCAGGTGCAGGTGCTCGACGGACAGATCGTCGCCGACACCGCCACGCAGGGAGCGCTCAGCCGATGAGCGCGCAAGGTGCCGGCCGGCCGACTCGCCGCATCGCCGCGGTAGTTCGCACCGCGTGGGCACGCCTGCGCCGCGGCGGTTCTCGCGCGACGCTCGCGCTCTTGCTGGGCGCCGCGTTCGGCGCGCCGGTAGGGGCGTTCGCCTTCGCTCAGCCGCTGCGAGCCGTCGCAGGCGTCGGCTCCACGCAGTCCACAGTCGTGGCCACCGCGTTCCCGATCCCGCTCGCCGTCACCGTCACCGATGCACAGGGGAAGCCCGTGGCGGGAGCGCTCGTCACGTTCTCGGCGCCCGCCACCGGCGCGAGCGGGCGCTTCACGGTTCACGCTCGCGGTCCCCACCACCGTGTCCGCGTCACTCACCGTCACACGGTCCGCGTCAAGACCGACGCCCGCGGGATCGCCGTGGCGCCCCCCTTCACCGCGAACGGCACGCAGGGCGGCTACATCGTCAGGGCGACCGTTGCGCACGCCCGGCCGACGGCGTTTGCCCTCGTCAACGAAGCTCCCGGCCAGTCGCAGTGAGGGCGCGGTGAGCGCCGTCGCCGACCCCACCCGAGACCATGCCGGCGGCGCAGGTCTCGCCCCGCGAAGGCTGCGGGCCGCAGACCTCGCGCGCGTGGCGAGCGTGGGGCTGCGCACGCGGCGGCTGCGCGCGGCGCTCTCCGCGCTGGGGATCGCGATCGGCGTCGCCGCGATCGTGGCGGTGCTCGGCCTGTCCGCCTCCAGCCAGGCGGGGCTGCTCGAAGAGATCGACAAGCTCGGCACGAATCTGCTGACCGTCACCAACGGCCAGAGCTTCGCCGGCAAGACCGCACAGCTGCCGCTGGTGGCCCCTGCAATGATCGCCCGCATCTACCCCGTCGAAAGCGTCGCGCAGACCGGCAAGGTCGAAGGCAACGTGTACCGCACGCCGCTGATTCCGGAAGTCAACACCAACGCGCTCGGCATCAAGGCGGCCAGCCTCGGCCTGCTGCACACCCTCAACGTCCAGGTCGTGCAGGGTCGCTACCTGAACGCCGCCACCGCCCGGGAGCCGGTTGCGGTGCTCGGCTCGGCCGCCGCCGCGCGGCTCGGGATCGACCACATCTACCCGGGCGAGCGGATCTGGGCCGCCAACCAGTGGCTGTACCTCGCCGGCATCCTCGGCGAATCGGTGCTCACGCCCGAAATCGAAAGCGCGGTGCTGGTCGGCTTCAAGGCCGCCGAACGCTACCTGCACTTCAACGGGCACCCCAACACCGTCTACGTGCGTGCCCAAAACAGCCAGGTCGAGGCCGTCCAGTCGGTGCTGGCGGACACCGCCGACCCGGAAGCCCCCAACGAAGTCGACGTCAGCCAGCCCTCAGCCACGCTCACCGCGCGCGCCGACGCCGAGGGCGCCTTCAACGGCCTGTTCCTCGGGCTCGGCGCCGTCGCGCTGCTGGTGGGCGCGGTGGGCGTGGCCAACATCATGGTCATCTCCGTGCTCGAACGCCGCTCAGAGATCGGGCTGCGCCGCGCGCTCGGCGCGACCCGCGGGCAGATCCGCACCCAGTTCCTCTCCGAGGCGATCCTGCTCGCGCTCGGCGGCGGCGCCGCCGGCATCGCCACCGGGGCGCTCGCGACCGCGATCTACGCCACCACCAAGGGCTGGACGATCGTCATCCCCACCGTCGCGTGGGCCGGCGGGTTTGCCGCAGCGCTGTTGATCGGCGCCGTCGCTGGGCTGGTGCCCGCGCTGCGCGCCGCGCGGCTGTCGCCCACCGAAGCGCTGCGGACGGTGTGATTGCAAATGATAACGAGACTTGTCTTATTTGGTCTGGGCCCATCGTTTGATCCACCATCGTAGGGCCGCGCCATGTGCTTCTTTTTGGACCCCAACCAAACGAGACTTGATCTCATTTGGTTAGGGGCCCTTGGCGACGCTCAACACCAGCGCGTTGCCCGAGCGATCGTGCACAAGCGGTCCCTCCTCGCCGTGATGCAGCGCGTAACCGTGAGCCGCCACCCGTGCGAGCACGCGTTCGCGCTCGGTCTCGTCGGGCAACACGATCGTCGCGTGGCGCAGAGTCGCAGCACCGGCCGGCGGCGGCGAGGCGCCGGCGCTTTCCCAGGTGTTGGCACCGATATGGTGGTGATAGCCCCCGGCGCTGAGGAACGCGGCGCTATCCCCGAGGGCGGCCATCAGCGCAAAGCCCAGGACATCGCGGTAGAACGCGATGGCCTGCGGGACAGCGGCGACCTTGAGGTGGACGTGACCCATCACGGTGCCCGCAGACAGGCCGCGGAAGTCTGGTGCATGGCGATCGGGTAGCTCGGCGAGCAGACTCTCGACGTCGAGTGGCAGCGTCGTCATGCGAACCGCCACCTGCCCCTCCCAGTGCGCGCGGGGTCGGTCCCAGTAGATCTCGATTCCGTGCCCGTCGGGATCGCTCAGGTAGACAGCCTCGCTCACGAAGTGATCGGAGAGACCGGCGAGCGCGACGCGCTCGTGCGCGGCGTGCGCCAGCCACCGGGCCAGGTCGACGCGCCGCGGCACCAGCAGGGCGAAGTGGTAGAGGCCGGTCGAGTGAGTGACGGGACGAGCGCCGGGCTGCTCGACAAGCACGAGCAGCGCTCGCTCACCGACGCCGAGCACGGCACGTCGCCCCGCGGGCGAGGTTGGCATCCCCGATGTTGATGACGTACCGCCCGGCCCACCGTCCAGCAACGTGAGGCCGACGGCGCGCTCGTAGTAGGCGACCGAGCGCGCGAGGTCGGCCACGGTGAGGTGCACCGGGCCGAGACTGGTGGAGGCCGCGATCGTCGCGCTCGCCGGCGCGCCACGGGCCTCCAGCTCCTCTGGATCGTTTATTTCGGGTGGCACCGGCACTCCCCGCCAACGCTAGGACGCAACCAGCTTTCCCGCATGCCGCCAATGCGTACTACACCTCGGAACCGGTCGGCGGTAAGCCACATCGACCCAGGGCACGTGGACCGTGGTTGTCCGTCTACACCGACGCTCAGGAAGCCGTCGCCTTCCGCTCCGGCATCTCGACGGGCGCTATCGCCCGGATCGAGCTGGGGCAGTCTTCGCCCGTGTGAGTTACCGTGCGCCAGATCGCCGAGGCGCTGGGAGTCTCGCTCGCAAGAGCTGGTCGCAGCCATCGAATCCGAGAGCTAGCTCCCGGACCCGCGTTTCGCGTCTAGCTCGGCTTTCGGGACCTGGACGAGCCTTCGAGCCGAATCCTCGAAGCGCTGGTACTCAGTGTCGTCGGAAGTCTGTTCCTTGGCCGACACAATCACAGGATTGCCGACAGGATTGGCGTTGACGTTTAGGGACATTTGTCTGCTCATCCTCCTTGGGACGGTCAGGTGGCTGTAAAGGGCACCGTGGCTTGGTGTACGCCGTCGATCAGCAACTCAAAGCTGTAGCGACCCGGATGCGGTAGGTGGGGGTTTGCGGGGAAGTTCCATGCCAACGGAAGCGGTGCTTGCTCTCCGGGCGGAACTTGTGAAGCGTCGATCTGCGCAGTCTCCAACGCGAACCGCGTGACTCGCTCACCGTCCTCATCTTGCAGGAGCACTTCGAGCGTGTGGGAACGATCTAGCTCCGTGGGATGCGCAAGGATTCGGAGCGCAAGCTGCATTCCGAGCGGCGCTGGATATTGGGGGCGCATGACCTGTGTAATCCCACCGCCGAGAATGTGCAGTAGACCGTCTCGTACGGTCGCTGCATCGCACAGGAGGGCCGTATCAACACGCACGTCTCTATGCGGGTACTGGCTCGTCTTCGGTCACTTCAATCAAGCCATAGATGTCGTCCTCGATCGTGTCCATGCCGACCGCTCTAAACACACGCCACGTACTGCGGTCCAGATCGATATATACGACCGAGCCTTCGACGTGTGAGACAGTGCCTCGGCATGTGTGGCCCTCGTCATCGGCGGTCCACACACTCTCGCCCGGCTCTGGGATGCGATTTCCGGCGGCGAAGCGCATTGATGCCATCAGGCGACCCTCTCGGTCGCGGTCGTTGTAATCGACGTCGAACTGGTTTGGATTCATGGCTTACTAACCTCCGATCGGTCGTGCCTCGTCAAAGGCATCGCGCAGCCGCTTGCAAGCATCGCCGTCGGGCTCGCCGTTGAGCGCGACAACGACGTGATCGTCCTCGTCTCGATCGGGCGCGATCTCAAATCCCGCAAGACGGATTCGACCGACGGTCGAAGTGCGGATGACATCGGCGTCAAAGTCTGCGTCCCGCGCAATCTCGTCAGCCGTCTTGCCAGGACAGCACCAGAAACACCAGCCGTACTGGCCGCCCGTTTCGTCGCAATGCACCTGCGCCGAGATTTTGAGCGACTTGTTCCGCATGTAGCCACCACGGACAACGACTGCCTCCTCCGGCAGATCGGGCATATCTCGCTCTGGGGGCAAGTCGGCCACACATAGCAAGCATACCGGACGGACCCTTCTGGCGACCTAAGATTGGCATGCCGCGCGAGTCGGTCAGCTGGTTGGTGCGCTCGATGAAGCTCTCGGTTGCGTAGTTGGCCGCCAACCCGGCAAGACTCCTTGACAGATTTTGCTTGACAAGGTATCTTGTCATCGTGCGCATCGGGCAGGCAGCTCGCAAGCACGGCATCACTGACGAGGACATGTTCCATGCCGTCCGTAATTCCATCGCCCAGTGGCAACTCGATGACGACTTCACGATGCGCGTCGGCCCTGCCCGCGATGGCGATCTGCTCGAGGTGGGCGTGCTCGGCATCGACACCGACGACCCCGTAATCGTCCACGCCATGCGCGCCCGCCACCAATACCTACCCCACCGATGACCGGAGCGAAAGTCATGCACACCGAAGAGGAGATCCGGCGAGCGGCGAAGCTGGCCGAGGAGTTCGACCCCGCTGGCGTCCAGATGGACGACACGACCGACCTGCGCACGCTCGCAGAAGCCGTCGACGGTGTCCGCGCCGGCGAGGCTCGCGTTCGCGAGATGGTCGCGCGTGCGCGCGCCAACGGTCGCTCGTGGGGCGAGATCGGGATCGCGCTCGGCGTGTCTCGACAGGCCGCCCGCGAGCGCTTCTCCGAGAGGATCCGCGCGTAGGCTCGGTGACTGCGGCCTGAGCGAGGGCTGCTTGCTATGGTCGGCGCCGTCCAGCCGAAGGAGGCGTCCGCCACGTGGGATCCGTTCGCCGTCATCGCCACTCTTCGCCGAGCCCTGCCCGCCGCGCGGGATCGGGGGACGGCTTGGTGCCGCTGATTGGCCGCTTCTTTCCCGCTCCCCTGGCGGCGAAGGTCCCGGAGGTCATCTTCCTCTTCTGGGTGGTGAAGATCCTGACGACCGCCGGCGGGGAGGCCACGTCGGACTACCTGAAGACCTACGGCAACTTCGGGGGCGGTGGGATCGAGGTGCTCGTGATCGTCGTCGGGCTGGTGCTGCAGTTCGGCACGCGCCGCTACCGCGCCTTCGCCTACTGGTTTCTGGCCTACGCGATCGCCACCACAGGGACCGGCGTGGCCGATTTCCTGCATCTCGATGCCCACATCCCCTATGCGGGGACGACGCTGCTGTGGGCCGCGATCCTGGCCGCGATCTTCTGGCTGTGGCGGCGCAGCGAGGGCACGCTGTCGATCCACAGCATCGTCACCCAGCGACGCGAGGCCTTCTACTGGGCGACGGTGTTCGCGACCTTTGCCCTTGGCACCGCGCTTGGGGACTTCACCGCGACCTCGCTCAACCTGGGCTACCTGGACTCCGGCATCCTCTTCAGCGTCATCATCATGATCCCGGCCGTGGCGCGATGGCAGCTCGGCCTGAACGGGATCGCCGCGTTTTGGATGTCCTACGTCGTCACGCGCCCGCTCGGCGCGTCGTTCGCCGACTACATCAGCAAGCCTCGCAGCCTCAGCGGGATCGGCTTCGGCGACGGCCCCACGGCGATCGTGTTCGGCGTCGCCGTGCTCGTGCTCGTCTCCTACCTCGCCATTGCCCGCCCGGACGTTCAGAATCCGCGGGAAGCCTCCAGGGCACAGCCAAGATCGACGCCGCCGCTGCCCGATTTTCTGCACACGGGCGAGCCCGAGCTCGAGGTGGAGTAGCGAACTCCTCCGGCCGCGCATGCGCCTGCCGGCCGGCCGCGCATGCGCGGCCGGGGCAGGGTCGCATGCGACCCTGCCGGAGGGGCCGCATGCGGCCCCTCCACTGGCCGCACATGTGCGGCCAGTCCCATCCCCACTTTGGGGGTCCGGGGCGACGGTTATTTTGCAGGCGTGTTGAACGCGATCAACGAGGTGGACGATCTCGGGCTCGCCGCGGTCGAGGCAACCGTGGGATCGACATCGTTTGGGCGGGGGCGCAGCTACGCGCGCGGCAACCGGGTGCTCAAGCTCGAATGGGATCCCGACACCGCGACCTTGACCGGCTCGGTGGTGGGCAAAGGCGCGCTCTACGACACCGCGGCGTTCTTCACCGCCGACGGCGAGTCGCTCGAGTTCGAAGACGGCGAGTGCACCTGCCCAGTCGGGTACAACTGCAAGCACGTCGCCGCGATCGTGATCGCCGCCACCGACGGACGCGGCGCAGGTCGGCCGCGGGGAAAGCAGCGCGCGCCGTTGCTCGCCACCGCGTTGCGAGGCACACAGCACCCGCCGCTGCAAGTCGTGAAGACGGCGCCACCGTCGTGGGAGCAGCCTCTGCGCGCGCTGATCGACGCGCCGGCCGCGCAGGCTTCGGGCAACCCGTTGGCGATCGAGCTGACGTTGCACGCGGGCGGCGGCGCCGAGGGTGTCGAGCCGCGACTGCTGGCAAAGCTGATGCGCCCGGCCGCGCGCGGCGGCTGGGTCAACGGCTCCCTGAGTTGGAGCGGCCTGGACTCGTGGCACGTCAAGAGCGGCGACTACCGCCCCGATCACCTCGCGCTGATCCGCGAGCTGTATGCCGTCCAGCGCGCGCGCGAGGGACGTGCCTACTACAGCTACGGCCACAGCGCCGACAAGGCGCTCGATCTCGGCGGCTGCGACAGCGTGCAGCTGTGGTCGCTGCTGGAGGAGGCGGAGCACATCGGCGTGAAGCTCATCCATTCGTTCCCCGGGCTGGGCGAGCTGCGGCGCCACCAGCGGGGCGAGCTGCTGATCGACGTCACCCGGGGGGATCGGGGATCGCTCGTGCGCGCGGTTCTCCAGGTCGACGGCGATGATGCGGAGGACCTGGAGCCGCTGCTGTTCCTGGGCCCAAGCGGACACGGCGTGGTGTGTGCCGAGCGCGACAGCGACCCCGACGACGGGATTGCCGGGCCCGAGCGCCGCCGTTTGGCGCTCGTGCGCCTGCGCAAGCCGGCGCCGGCGCCGCTGCGGGGGATGGTCCTCAGTGGCCAGCGGCTGGCGATCCCGGCGGGCGAGCTCCAGCGCTTCGCCGAGGAGCTGTGCCCCGCGCTGCGCCACCTCGCCGCCGTGGTGTCCTCCGACGGCTCGTTCACGCCGCCGGAGATCTCCGCGCCCACGCTCGTGCTGCGCGCCAGCTATGGCGACGGTCATCACGTGGAGGCCGGGTGGGAGTGGTCGTATGAGGTCGGCGCCGCCACGCGGCACACGGCGCTCCTCAGCAACGGGGAGGGACCCGGGTTTCGCGACCTCGACGCCGAGCGAGCGATCCTCGAGGCCACCGACTTCACCGGGACGGGCCTCGAGCGCTTCGGCCTGCTCGACCCCACCGGGCGGCCCACCGAGGTGCACGCCACCTCGCCGACGGGGATCGACAGCATGCGTCTCACCACGGAAGTGCTGCCGCGCGTGGCGGAGCGCCCGCAGGTGGTCGTGGCGGTGGAGGGAGAGCCCGCCGACTATCGCGACGTCGGCGACTCGCTCACGATCGGGGTCTCCACCGCTGAGATCGCAGGCGAGCGCGATTGGTTTGACCTGGGGGTGACGATCGGCGTCGAGGGCCGCGAGCTGCCATTCGCCGAGGTGTTCGTGGCGCTTGCGGGCGGCGAGTCGCACATGCTGCTCGACGACGGCGCCCACTTCTCGCTGCTGGAGCCTCGTTTGCAGTCGCTGCGGCAGCTGATCGAGGAGGCGCGGGCGCTGTCGGACTCGCCCTCCTCGCCGCTGCAAATCAGCCGCTACCAGGCCGGCCTGTGGGCCGAGCTGGCCGCGCTCGGCGTCGTCACCGAGCAGGCGCAGTCGTGGCAGCGCCAGGTCGGCGCCCTGCTGGAGCTCGACACAATCGTCGAGCACGATCCGCCGGCGGCGCTGCAGGCGCAGCTGCGCCCCTACCAGTGCGACGGGTTCGGCTGGCTGGCGTCGCTGCGGGAGCTCGAGCTCGGCGGGATCCTCGCCGACGACATGGGGCTCGGCAAGACGCTGCAGACGCTCGCGATGATCTGCCACGCGCGTGACAACGACCCGGACGCCGGCCCCTTTCTGGTCGTCGCCCCGACGAGCGTCGTGTCGAACTGGGTGGCGGAGGCCGGCCGCTTCGCCCCTGGCCTGAAGGTCGAGGCGGTCGCCGACACGCTGGCGCGGTCGGGGCGCGCGATCGAGGAGGTCGCGGCCGCCGACGTGGTGGTGACGACCTACACGCTGTTCCGGCTGGAGGCCGACGCCTACCACACGGTGGCATGGGCGGGGCTGATCCTCGACGAGGCGCAGTACGTCAAGAACCACCAGGCCAAGACCTACCGCTGCGTGCGCGAGCTGGCCGCGCCCTTCAAGCTGGCGATCACCGGAACCCCGATGGAGAACAACCTGATGGAGCTGTGGTCGCTTTTGTCGATCACGGCGCCCGGCCTGTTTCCCGACCCGCAGCGGTTTTTCGAGCAGTACGCGCGACCGATCGAACGTGGCGGCGACGCCGAGCAGCTCGCCCGCCTGCGCCGGCGGATCAAGCCGCTGCTCAAGCGCCGCACGAAGGAGCTGGTGGCCGCCGACCTCCCCGCCAAGCAGGAACAGACCCTCGAGGTGGAGCTGCATCCGCGCCACCGCAAGCTCTACGACACCCACCTGCAGCGCGAGCGCCAGAAGGTGCTCGGGCTGATCGACGACTTCAGCCGCAACCGCTTCACGATCCTGCGCTCGATCACGCTGCTGCGCCAGCTCAGCCTGCATCCTGGCCTCATCGACGACGACCACGACGCCGTGCCCTGCGCCAAGCTCGGCGCGCTCGTGGAACAGCTGGGGGATGTCGTCGGCGGGGGCCACCGGGCGCTGGTGTTCAGCCAGTTCACGGGCTTCCTCGCCAAGGCCCGCGAGCGCCTCGACGCCGAGGGCATCGGCTACTGCTACCTCGACGGGCGGACCCGCCGGCGCGATCGCGTGCTGGAGCGCTTCAAGGAGGGCGAGGACCCGGTGTTCCTGATCAGCCTCAAGGCGGGCGGGTTCGGGCTTAACCTCACCGAGGCCGACTACTGCTTCCTGCTGGACCCGTGGTGGAACCCCGCGACGGAGGCCCAGGCGATCGACCGCACCCACCGCATCGGCCAGACCCGCCCGGTGATGGTCTACAGGATGATCGCGCGCAACACGATCGAGGAGAAAGTCGTCGCCCTCGCACGCCGCAAGGCCGCCCTGTTCAGCGGGGTGATGGACGAGGGCGACCTGTTCGCCTCAAGCCTCACCGCGGAGGACATCCGCGGGCTGCTGGGGTGAGCCGTCCCGAGCCGCCGGATGGTGGGCCGAGCAGCAGCCCGTGACAGGCCCCGGCCCCGGGGCGCAAGCGGTTGACTTACGCCACCCGCGTAGTGGCCGACAGCCGGTCGATCTCCGCGGGCAACAGCTCCAGCGTGGCGGCGGGCAGGATCTGCTCGAGCTGCTCCGTCGTCCGCGCGCTGGCGATCGGGGCGACTACCTGCGGCTGGGCGCGCAGCCAGGCGAGCGCGATTGCGGCAACCCCCGTCTCGTGGGCCGCCGCGACCTCGTCGAGTGCCTCCAGTACGGCCGCCCCACCGCGATCGAGGTAAGCACGGGCAGACTCGGCGCGCTCGGACTCCACGGCCGCGCCGCCGGGCCGGTACTTGCCGCTCAGAAAGCCCTTGGCCAGCGCGAAGTAAGGCAACACGGCAAGGTCCCACTCCTCGGCGACGGGCAGCAGCGTGCGCTCAAAGTCGCGCTCGACGAGGTTGTAGTGCGGCTGCAAAACCGTGAACTCCGCAAGCCCATGCGTGCGCTGAAAATCGAGTGCCTCGGTGAGCCGCTGCGCCGTGTAGTTGGACGCGCCGATGTGGCCGACCGTGCCCGCTTTGACGAGCGCGTCGAAGGCGCCCAGCGACTCCTCCAGCGCCGTCTCCTCGTCGTCGAAGTGCGCGTAGTAGAGATCGATGCGGTCGGTCTGCAGGCGCTCGAGCGAGGCGCGCGCCTCGCGCTCGATCGTGTTCGCCCGTAGGTTGCGCACCGCCCCCTGGCCGCCGCCGACCTTCGTGGCCAGGACGATCTGCTCACGGTCCTCGCGAGCGGCGATCCAGCGCCCGATGATCGTCTCCGAGCGGCCGTGCTCGACCAGGTAGGAGTTGGCGGTGTCAATGAAGTTGCCGCCCGCGGCGGTGTACGCGTCGAGGATGGCGTGCGACTGCGGCTCGTCGGCGGTCCAGCCGAACACATTGCCACCGAGGCAGATGGGGAACACGTGGAGGTCCGTACGTCCGAGAGCGGTCATGCTTCCACGTTAGCCGCTGAGCGACAAATCGGCTCGCCGCTCAGCGACGCGAGGCCAGCCCGTCGGCCCCGCTTATCTGCCAGCGAACTCCCGGACCGAACTCAAGGACGACGCCAGCGGAACTGATCAGCTCCCAGTAGGGAGGGTCATCGTTTGCCTCGGCCGCGGCGGGCTTGATATCGAGCACTGAGCCGTCGGAAAGCTTGCAACGCAGCTCGCCAGACTCCTCGTCGATGTCAGCATCTTCGATCGAGCGCCCGACTAGCTGAGCGGGGTCAGATGGCGACCACTCCGCGTCTTGGGTAGCGAGACGCCAGATGCCGCCGCTCGAGTCGCGAACTTCAACGTGAAGGACATCCGGATAGGCGATACGCGCATCGACGATCGGTCCCCGCATCGAGCGCAGAACAGTTGTTGGTGAGGCATCTAGGGCTACGACGGTCGCCACGTGTCTTTCCATTGTCGCAGCCAGGCCAGAAGTTCTCCATAGCTCATGTCCTCCTGCCCGCCGCCAGTTTCCTTCTCGGCATGCAATGCCTGGCTCACCTCATAGCGCTCACGGACGGTCAACCCAGCCTCCTTGCAGGCCTGCCGGAACTGCTTGATGTCGCGCTTCCGAGTCATGGGCGCAGCGAGTCCGTGCTCATTCTTTGGCTCTCATGACGGCCGGCCTACTTGGTCCCGGGCGAGCGCGTGGTAGCGATGCCCATTCTTGATGGTCATCTGGCGGGGGGCGATTGGTATTGCTTCGCCCGGTTGCTGGCGATTCTTGGGGCCGTGGGCGGTTTCGTGGGCTGCCGGCGCCGCTTAAACCACAATGGCGGCGAGAGTCAAACGTGGGGAACCTGCGACACCCGGCACGCGGGACGATCCGCATTGTGGTGGAGCCGATGCCGGCCCTCTGCGGGGGATTTGCGAGGGGCCAGACCATCCCCATGCCGGGGCGCTCGCCGACCGAAACCGGGCTCATGCCGTCCCGAACGTACGTACGTGTCGGATCGAGATTTCCGCTGCCGGGACGCCCCACGCCCCGTAGAGTGAGCCGCTTGACCGCCGACGGAGCCATCGGCTAACGTCGTGTCATGCCCTCTCTATCTTCTTCGGCTGCGACCGTCGAGCGCAGCCCGCAGCGTGGCGCGCTAAGCGAGCCGGCGCTGCGCGTCTGCCGTGCGCTGCTGGCGCTGGTGGCGCTCACGGCGATCGGCTACGACGTGGCGGCAGGACCCGGAGTCACCGATGCCGATTACTTCAGCTACTTCACCGTCCTGAGCAACCTGTTCGCGGCGGCGATGCTTCTGCACGGAACGCTCCGCCCCGCGCACGCGCGCTCTCGCACGGTCGAGCTGCTCAGAGGCGCCGCAGTCGTCTACATCCTGACGACCGGGATCGTGTACCTGCTGCTGCTCTCCGGGCACGCGCCGGCATACCCGTGGGTGAACGCGATCCTTCACTACGTGATGCCTGTCGCAGTGACGGTCGACTGGCTGCTCGACCCGCCGCGCGAGCGCCTCGACCCAGCGCGGACGGTCGTGCTGTGGATGGCCTTCCCGCTGCTCTACATCATCTACACGCTGGCCCGCGGCGCGATCGTGGACTGGTACCCCTACCTCTTCGTGAACCCACACCGCAGCGGTGGGTATCTGCTCGTCGCCGGCGACTGCCTCGCGGTCGGGATCGGCATCGCCGCACTGATCGCCGCGACGACCTGGGTGGGCAACCGGCGCCACGACGCGCTCGCCAGCAGCCTGTTGATCCCGGGCACGCGGCCCTAGCTGATGAGGTTTGGTCTCTTCTGCTCAGCGCAGGCGAACGGCGACGATCTTCCCCCCGAGACCGGTCAAGGCTTCCGCGACTATCTCGACTTCAACGTCGAAGCTGAGGAACTCGGCTTTCACTCGAGCTTCCTGGTCGAGCACCACTTCACCGGCTGGAACCAGGTCTCAGCCCCGCTGATGCTGCTCACTTGCCTTGCCATGCGCACCACCCAACTGCGCCTCGGCTCGGCGGTGATGGTGCTGCCCTGGCACAACCCAGTCCTGCTGGCAGAGCAGGCGGCGACGCTCGATCTGGTCTCCGGCGGCCGACTCGACTTCGGTGTCGGGAAGGGCTATCGCCACAGCGAGTTCACCGGCTTCCAGATCCCGCCGGAGGAGGCGGAGGCACGTTTTGAGGAGGCCGTCGCGCTCATCACACGATCCTGGCTTGAGCGCTCCCGCTTCTCGCACCATGGGCGCTTCTGGCGCTTCGAGGACATCGTGGTCGAGCCGCCGCCCGCGCAACGACCGCACCCGCCGTTCTGGATGGCCGCCGGGAGCCCGGCATCGATCCGCAAGGCAGCCGCGCGCGGCTTCAACCTCATGCTCGACCAGTACGCGCCCCCCGAGCAGATCGGCGAGCGCATGACGCTCTACCGCGCCGAGCGTGAAGCGCACGGACGACCGTTCGATCCGATGGGAGTCGTCGTGGCGCGCCAGCTATACGTCGCGAAGGATCGGGCGGACGCCGAAGCCGCTCTTGCTCGCCAAGCCAAGTACACCCAGCGCACGGTGAGCGTGTCCCGCTCACCTGCACGCAAGGGCGGCTCGCATGTGCTCGCCTACGCGGGAAAGAGCGGCGGCACCGAGGAGCACGCGCTCTATGGAACACCTGAGGAAATCTGCGCCAAACTGGCGACGTTGCATGATGCCGGCGCTCGCTATGTCCTGCTCACGGTGCTTGGCGGCAAGGAGCAGCTGCGACGGTTCGCGCACGAGGTCATGCCAGCGTTCTCCGCGACAGAAGACGGCGAGGGCAACCCACGTAATCCCGCGCCCACCAGGCACCGCGGGCGCCCATAGCCTCCCCTGGCGAGCGGCCGACTCACCTGAGATCATTGAGGGCATGGTCGAGCAGGCGCACGTCAAGCTCAGCGGCGATATCAACGGCCGCGACGTCTTGACCGACCAGCGGGCCGGCGGGGAGCTTACGCTCGTGCCCGACGGGCTATCCCATGCCGGGGCCTTCGCCGGCCGAAACCCAGTGCCTCGATGGCTACCAGCCAGTCCGCGACAAGCTGACCGCCGAGGTCTTCCTTCCCCAGCTCCCCGATGTGGAGCGCAGTCCACGACATCCTCGAACCAGAGGGACTGCAACTACTGTCACAGAGCTACGTCGAATCGGTAAACGACGGCCGAGCCGGCGACCTTCGGCGCACACTCGCAGTCATGCGAGCAGCGCTCGACATCGCCCTCGGAGAGCCCACGGCGCAACGCGTGACGTGCGGCCACCTGGAGGAGGCTATGGCGAGAACACCACTCGTTCCCTCCTGGCACGAGCGGTGCATGCTTGTCGGACTTGACGCCCGGGCTAAGCGTCATCACCCATTGGCGACGACGAACTTGGCGGCCAGGGCGCTTGGCAGAGGCGGTCAAGCCCTGTGTAGAGCAGGTCGTAGGCGATCGTGACCACGTCCTCGCGTGGGGTGTCACGATGACGCCACCACCAGCGGGCCAGGCCGGTGAGGGCCGAGCGGACGCCCTCCGCGAGCATCGAGTCGGCCAGCTCGCGCGCGATCGGCCGGGAGAGCTCCCACGCGGGGATGGCGGCGATCATGCCGGTCGTCGCCCGGGTGGCGTCGGCGAGCACCTGGTCCTGCGCGGCGGCGAGCTTCGGGTCCGCGGGCACTTCCACGAAAATCAACCGCCACGAGTGGGGACGATCCTCGACGAAGGCAAAGAATGCGTCGATGCTGCTACGAACAAGCTCGGCCCAGCTACCGGCCTCGCCCTGCCGCCGAGCGTGGCTGAGAAGCGCGGCGCCCTCTCGCTCGATCAACGCGAGCTGAAGGGCTGTCTTGGACGGGAAGTGGTCGTAGAGGACGGGCACGCTCACCCCGACAGCGGCCGCGATGTCTCGCACCGAGGTTCCTTCATAGCCCTGCTCGCTGAGTATCGCAAGGGTCGCGTCGAGAATCGCCTCTCGCCGCTGCGCGGCGGCCAGGCGGGTTGGTCGGGACGTCTGCGACATCGACGCAGCGTAGACCAGCGTACTTACTTAGCGCTTGGTAGGCTACCCTCAATGCCACCCACGGATCCGCATCGAACAGGGCCGAAGCAGCCAATCGCCTCTGTGCACGTGTGCGATTTCTCCTCTTTGCTCGCATCGACTCGATGGATGAGGCACGCCACCCACGGACTGGCGCGAGCACCGGGAGTACGGTTCGCGAAGGTGATGACGTGCTTCGGCACCCGCGGCTCGGCGGGCTTCTCGCCATATGGTCTGCCGGACCTCCGTCGCGTGATCGCGGTCTTGGTGTGGGAAGAGGAGTCCGCGCTCGAGGAGTTCCTCGACCGCTGCCCGCTTGTACGCGCGTGGAGCGAGTGCCTCTGGGCCTGGCACACCCGCGCCGCACCGCTGCAATCCCGCGGCAGCTTCCGAGGCCACTCGCCGCTGGCCGACCTGCCGCGCTCCACGCCGGGCAAGAGCGCCAGCGACAGCGGCCCGATCGCCGCACTGACACTCGGGCGCACCTCCTGGCGGCACAACCTCACGCTCGGCCGTATCAGCCCCGCCGCCAAGCCGTTCTTGCAAACCGACGGTCTCATCACCGCCGTGTCGGCAGGACTGCCTGTTTACGGGAACTGCACGTTCACGCTGTGGGAGTCAGAGCAAGCGATGCAGCGCTTCGCCTACGGACAGCCACCCGGAGATCACCGCGACACGATCAGCCAAAACCACGATCGATCAGTTCTGATCGAGCAATTCTCAGCGCGATTCGAGCCACTACGCATCGAGGGCACCTGGGATCCGACCAGCACACCGAACGCGGCAGCTCTGGGGCGGCTCGCCGATACGCTCCAAAACGCAGGCCGTATTTCTATCTAGGCGCAAGACGGCGGCGCCATTCCTCGAAAGCGTGGACCAGCTCCGCCCGGCCCACGGCATCCAGGCGTCTAATGTTGTCGTCGATGTAGTGCATGTACAGGGGCACGAGCTGCTCTCGCAGCAGCTCGGTCGCCGCCTCGTCATCGTCCAGCGCCCCGGTTCGCCAGGAAAGCGCCGCCGCCACGAGCATGGCGGCCGGTGCCTCAGGGTCTGCGAGATACCAAGCGGCGGCGGCGTCGTTTGTGCCCACGTCGCCCGTTGCCGCCGTGAAGAGGAAGCGAACGGGGAAGAGCACCGTCTTGGTCACGCGGCGCACACCCCGGGCCAGCAGGAGCTCCGGACGGCGGATCTCTCTGACTGCGTACTCCGCCACCGGCCGCAGCGATCCGGGTCCCGCGGCGCGGGGTTCCGCGCCTGCTCGGGCGCCCGCGAGGGAGCCCAGCGCGAACTCGGCACCGCTGACGAGCAGCTCCTCGGCGCTGGGTCGGGATAGGTCGAGACGGGCGTCGGTGCCCGCGAGCAGGCGGCCGTTCTCGATCAGATCCAGGCGGTCGAGCGGCGGAAAGCGACCGCCGGGTTGCTCCCCGCGCAGGGTGCTCGGTGTGCCCCAGAACACCGACAGCCGCCCGGACAGAGGTGAACCCTTGGCCCTCTCGCGGTCGGCGACAGCCTGGATCCTCTCGGGATCCTCGGGGCGAGTCGGATCCTCCACGATCAGACCGAGGTCGATGTCGCTGACCAGCGGACTGTACCCGCCGTGAGCCAAGCTCCCGAGCGCATACGCAGCCACGAGCCGCTCCCCCAACGCGGCGCGGTAGACGTCGACGGCCCCACTTAGCACCGCCTCCGCCTCCGCCTCGTCCATACTCAGCGGCACACGTGGGAGGCGGTCGGAATCTTCATCGCGCTGGCTGATCGTCACGAGCTGAGAAGCAGAAGGCCCGAGTGTACAGTCGTCACGCTCTGCTGAGCGCGCCCCGGCTCCGCCACATGACGAGCTACGAATAGCGTCCGGCGTACTTGGAGCGCCGGCTTGTCGCGAGAGATGGTGGTCGCCGCGACTGAGGAGGCGGTGCGGCGAGTGCCCGAATTAGCCCGGTGCGTGCTCCCGCTCGTAGTCGGCCGCTCGCTCAAGCTGCTCTGCGATGTCGTCGCCGGTCACGGGTTGGGCGTGGCCGGTCCAGACGCTCGTCGCGTCGAGTGGGATCAGTCGGCGGATCGACTCGCGCGCCATCTCTGTATCCCAGTTGCTGAAGGGGTGGGGGACGCGCGCGCTTGCTGGCTGGCCAGTCTCTGGGTCCAAGGTGTAGATCGCGTCCGCGGCGATCAGCAGGTGGTCTGACTCGCGGAATAGCGCAATCTGGCCAGGTGCGTGCCCAGGGGTGTGGATGACGCGGAAGCCAGCGACTTGCTCGCCGTCGGTGATCGTCCCGGCGATCGTCACGGGTCCTCCGTCCCAGGCCGCGAGCAGCTGCGGGAGGACTTGACGGACTCGCTCGTTGCCGATGCGAGAGAAGTCGGTGTAACTCAGGCCGGCGTCGCCTTCGGCGTCGGCGACCTCGTCGGGGTGGCAGTAGATCGGTGCGCCGAGCTCGCCTGCGCCTCCACGGTGATCGATGTGGCTATGGCTGAGGATCACTCGCTCCAGGCGCCCGCCTGCGGCGGCGAGGATCGCCGGGCCGGTGCCCTTGATCGCGGCGTCGAAAGCGACCAGCCCGTCCGGGCCGTCGATCAGGTAGACGTGTGAGCGGAAGGGTACGCCGACGCTCACCTGCCTCACACCGGGCGTGATCTGTGTGACGGTGGCCGCTGAAGCTGTCTCTTGAGTGCCCATGCCGGGTCCTTTCTCTTGGGTCGAGTTACTCGCCGGCCGCCTCGCCTTGATTCTGCCGACCGGCACGAAACGAACTGGGCGGTCGAGGAGCCTGGAACGTGCAGCAGATCAGCCCGGCGAGGAGAGCTCTATCCACACCGCGCGGGCCACTGCGCAAAGGTGCCCGCCAGCCGAAAATATCGCGGAGGCAGTCCGTAGCTTTCGTCCCTCACGCTCCACTGGCCAAGCCTGCACTGTGTAGGCGCAGCCGACCGTCAACGAGCACGTGATTTCCGCAGCCATGCGACCGAGGACAATCAAACCGACATCACCGAAGAGATCGGTCACTATCCCACTCGGACAGTCAAGGGCCGCCCAGATGAACTCGTCACGAACGGCCCCGTCGTCTCGCCCGAGTGACGGTTCGGGCAGCCATGGTGCGGCGTACATCGAACCGTCGTCCACAGGACCGGGGAAGACCCTGAGACCGTCGCCCTCCTCTCGCTCGGGGCCACACACGAAGCAGGTCGGGTAGGGGTGATCGGCAATCCACGGATAGCGCGAGGACGCCCGTCGTGCATGCTCGATGCCCACTGGGGCAGGTACATGCAGATCGACCGTCGTCGGGTGCGCCTCGGCGATGAGCTCATTCTCGACGAGCAAGACCACGCCATCGGCTCGCGGCTCAACGCGCAACGGCTGCGCAAGCGGTGGCGGCAACCGCAACGTGACCTCGGCCGGCCCGTCAATGTACTGGGCTGCCATCCCGCACGTGTATCCCCCATTTGCACTAGCAGGTGGCCCCCGAAAGCGCGGATCGATGACCACGTTATCAAGCACGGCATGCCTCGGAAGCCTGTGCATATGGACGAATGGTGAGTCCCACCAGCGCCTTGAGCGGCTCCCGGCGGTGCCTATGACGGATGATCGCCGGTCCGGCCATGCCTCACAGCCCCGGATCCGGTGCGCCCAACTTCGTGACCTCAGGCGCCTCGTAGGGCCTGCCCGGACAGCCGCCGAGTGCGAGCAGGCGCATGCCCTGAGCCCCCGGCCAGATCTTGCGCTTGGCGCCAGGGCTAACCCTGACCATCGTCTCGGGGTCGATCGCCCGGCGCTGACCGTCGATCTCGATCTCGCCGTCGCCGCGCAACACGACAAACACCTCCTCCTGGCCGCTGTCGGCCTCGTCGTGCTCGGGGTATTGCGTGGCATTGGGTGGCATGTCGATGACCTGCATCCCGAACGACTCCACGCCGAGCGTGGCGCGGGCGCGCTTGAACGAGCCGAAGACCACGGCCTCCATGTCATTGATGCGGCTCAGTGTGTAGTCGGGCATCTCTCGCCTCCGATCGCGATCGTCTGGGTTGCGGCCGCCACACCCCGTCTTGGAGATCGGCGGCGTCCGCCGTCCCAATCCCAGGTGCGGGGGGGCGACGGCTCCGCAAAATAACACGATCGTTCGTTCTTTTCATGGTCGGGGGATGGCTACAATCGCGACATGGTCGGCAAGGCCTCCCGCACCCGTTACGCGATCCTCCAGCACGCCGCCGACCGCGCCTCGATGGACGGCCTCGAGGGACTCACGATCGGCAGCCTCGCCAGCGATCTGCAGATGAGCAAGAGTGGCCTTTTCGCGCATTTCGGCTCCAAGGAGGACCTGCAGCTCGCCGTCGTCGAGCACGCCGCTGCGCGCTTCGCCGAGGAGATCGTCGCCCCCGCCCAGCAGGCTCCCGCGGGGGGCGAGCGGCTACGCGCCTACTGCGAGCACTACCTCGACCACCTCGAACACAGCGTCTTCGCCGGCGGCTGCTTCTGGGCGGCTGCCGCATGCGAGTTCGACGACCGGCCCGGCGCCGTGCGTGACGCCATCGCCGACGGCGTCCGTGTCTGGCTGGCCGAGCTAGAGCGCCAGGCCCGACTCGCCGGCCTACCGCGGCCGGCCGAGGTTGCCTTCGAGATCTACTCGCTCGGGCTCGGCGCCAACGCCTGCACCCGGCTGCTGCACGACACGCGCGCCTTCGCGCTCACCCGCGCCACCATTCAGCAGCTGCTTGCCGCCCGCGCAACGACCATCAATGGCGAGCCGCCGGCTTCCCGTGTCAACCTTCGAGCCGGCGAGTGAGGAGCGCCTTCACCTCTGGCCATTCGGCGGCAACGATCGAGTAGAAAGCCGCGTCGCGGATCGTGCCGTCGATCCCGGGGCGCTCGGCTCGTCTTATCCCCTCAAACTGCGCTCCAATCCGCTCGAGCGCCAGGCGCGAACGCTCATTACGCCGGTCAGTTCGGAACGCGACCCGATGCACCTCCCAGACGTCGAACGCGTGGGAGAGCATGAGCAGCTTCGCCTCGGTGTTACACGCGGTTCGTTGCTCGGAGGCGGCGAGCCAGGTGTAACCGATCTCGCACACGTCGGGCCGGTCTTCACGCTGGCGCGCGTCACCGTCGGGCCACTGCCAGAGAGCTATCTCGTAAAACCGCGTGGACCCGACGATCCGCTCGTGTGCGAGGGAGTGCGTGACGAACGGCAGTGCACCTCCGGCTGCTTGTTCAGCGAGCGCAGCCTGCACCCAGGCGCTCATCGCGACTGGTGTCGCTGGCACCGAGCTGAACCCATAGGCGCTCCTGTCCTCCGTGGCTGCGCTCACTAGCGCCGACACGTGCTCGATCGCGAGAGGTTCCAAGCGCACACCCGCGCCAGTCAACACCAATGGTGGCAGATCGGTGCTCATCGGTCGATAAGGGTAGTGCCCCGCGATGCTCCTCAGTGATGTCGCTTGACGGAGCCAAGTAGAGCCCGACGAGGCGCCTGAATGGCGCCGTGCGTGCCGGCGGGCCGCGCCTGTGACAGCCGCGCCCGTCGTGTCTTTGTGGCAGCATTGCGGCGTGGCCGGTACCGAGTGGGTCGATGTTGAGCGTGCGGAGGCTTGGCCATCGTTCCGCGACGGTCTGCCACATGCCGGCGATGCGGAGGTGATGCTCGTCGAGCATCTGCTGGATGATTCGGCGCAGCGAGTACTCGATTTGGGGACCGGCGACGGGCATCTGGTTGCCGTTGTGCTACGGAGACTCCCCACTGTGAGCGTTGTGGGCTTGGACCTCTCCGCGGCGATGGTCCAGGCGGCACAGGCTCGTTTTGCGGATCTGGAGAAGGTGAGCTTTCGACAGCACGATCTGATGCAGCCGCTGCCGCGGGAGCTTGGTCGGTTCGACCTCGTTGTCTCCGCACTTGCGATTCACCATCTTCCCGACAAGCGAAAGCAAACGCTGTTCAACGAGGTCTTCAAGCTGCTGAGGGGCGAGGGCAGATTCTACGATCTCGACTGCGTCGCCTCGCGGAGCAGCGAGCTTCATGCCCTCAGCCAGAGCTCCTTCGGCTTCGATGCACGCAATGAGGACCCATCTGACCAGCCGGCGCGTCTACACGATCAGCTTGAGTGGCTCACAGCGGCCGGCTTTCAGCACGTCGAATGTCACTGGAAGTGGATGGAGCTGGCCTTGGTTGGCGGAAGAAAGTCTCCGTGACAAGGAGCCGCCGCCGCGCGGTCCGCAGCCTGCGCAAATAGCGGTTGGCACAGCTTATATTACGTTTGCTGGGACAGCTGAGCTTTCCAGGCGCGGTCAAACGCAGATTGGTCAAGGGGCAGCAGCCAACAAGCGGCGATTTGCTCGCCATGTAGCCGATAGACCCCCATCGTGGACCAACGATGCTCTACCCCGTCCAATTTTGCGGTGCCGTCCGTGAGGACGGCGATATGGGAGTCACCGACAAGGATCTCTCCGGGATGCAGGCGGAGGGTGTTCGACGCCAGCGCTCGACGCCTCTTGAAGTAGTCGATGACCTCCTCCGCGCCGTGATAGTTGCCGGCGATCGCGTTCTCACCCGGAACGTGCCACTCGATGTCGTCGGTCAAGAGAGCACGCACAGCGTCGGTCTCGCCTCCCGCGTACATCGTGTTTGAGGCGCTGTGCAGCGTTTCGAGCACTGATAAAGCGTAGGCACGGTCCACAACGACGCGATGTTAGCCGTCTGAGCAATAGACAGCGCAGACAACTATTTGAGCATAGCCCACCAACTCATTGGTACGTGTGGGCGCGATGCGGGTGCTGCTCGGCGACTTGGGTGTTCTCGGCGGGTCATGTCTCAGTCGTCTTGCCGCGGGCGATGCCGGCTTGGTTTGGTCCGGCGAGGCGGGCGAAAACAAGCTCGGTGAAGTCAGCGAACAGGTCCTCGCGCATGTCGTCGGGGCTGTTCAGTGCCTCGATCGCGAGGCCAATCCCGAGCGAGCGCATGATCAGCGCGAGCTCGGCCGGGGGAAGCGCGAACTCGATTGCCTCCTCGCGCTGGGCGTTCTGCAGGTAGTCCTGGATCGCGAGGCGCAGCGATGCTTGGCGCAGGCCCATCTTCTTACTGAGGTCGGGGTCGCGGGCGGCGTGGATCATGAACTCGACGTGCAGCAGGAAGGAGTTGGGGTCGTGTGCGAAGCGCTCCATCCATTGCGCGGCGATTGCGCGTGCTCGCTTGGGGAGACTCTCAGGTGCGCCCAAGAGCGCCTCGGCCAGCTCCCCCGCTCGGGTTGCCATGTAGTCCTCGAAGACGGCGAGGAAGAGGTCCTCCTTGCCGGAGAAGTTCGAGTAGACCGCGCCGTGCGAGAAGCCTGCCTGCTCGGCGACTTCCTCGATCGAGGCGCGGTGATAGCCGCGGCGAGCGAACACGTCAGCGGCGGTCCTCAATAGCTCGCTGCGGGTCGCGGCCTTTTTCTCAGCCTGCGTCAACCGCTTGCGGGCATTGGCGGCGTCGGCCATCAGGGATTCCCTAGCATGAGCATCCACATGAAGATTATAATACCAATTTAGATGATGGATGTCATGGAATCTACGCCGGGAGCACAGGACAGCGGGTTCTGGTGCAACGGGCGTCACTATGCGGCCCCGCACCAGCCCACGATCGGGATATGCCTCGACGGGACGGCCCGTGAGTACCTCACACGAGCGCTCGCTGAGGGCGTGATGCCAACCCTTGCGAGGCTCCTCGACGATGGCGGCCGCTTGCTGAGCGCCCAGGCCCAGGTGCCGACCCTGACGAACGTCAACAACGCCTCGATCGTGACCGGGGTGAGCGCGGCCGTGCATGGAGTCTCGGGCAACCACTACCTCGCACCGGACGGACGGGAGCGTCAGCTCACGGACCCCGAGGCGCTGCGCGCCGAGACGATTCTCGCCGCCGCCCAGCGAGCCGGGTTTGCGGTCTTGGCGGTGAGCGCGAAGGACAAGCTGCGGACGCTGCTCGGCACGGGCGGGGTGCCGTCGATCAGCGCCGAGCGAGCCGACGAGCTGACATTGGATGGGCTCGGTGGGCTCACCGGACAGGAATTGCTCGGCAGGACCCGCCCGGATATCTATGACCCGGAGCTTTCGGCGTACACGATCGATCTCACACTCGCGCTCGCCGAGCGCCTCGGCACACGCCTGGCGTACTGCTCGCTCACGGACTACGTCCAACACAAGGTCCCTCCAGGAAACCCATTGGCCAACTCGTTCTACGCGGGACTCGACGAGCGCCTCGGCCGGATGCTCGAGGATGGCTGGCGGGTCGGCATGGTCGCCGACCACGGGATGAACGCCAAGATACGAGCCGATGGCAGCCCCAACGTTCAGTATCTCAGCGACGCGCTCACTGCGGGGGGATGCACAGACGCCAGGGTGATCCTGCCGATCACCGACCCCTACATCGCCCATCACGGAGCGCTGGGATCACTCGCCTACATCTACGTCAGATCGGAGTCCATCGGTGAAGCTCGCGCGATCCTGGCCGCGCAGGCCGGTGTAGAGGCGATTATCGACCGCGACGCCGCGGCGATTGCGTTTGGGTTGCCCGCCGATCGGATCGGGGATCTCGTCGTCTGCGCGGACGCCGCAACCGCACTCGGCAAGTCCGAGGAGGATCACGACCTGTCAGCGCTCGGGGGCACGCTACGCAGCCACGGTGGCCTGCGGGAGATCGAGGTGCCAATGGTCATCTGTCACCCCCTACCCGAGGAGCTTCCGACGCACGGCCTGCACAACGCCGACCTGTTCTCTTTGCTTCTCAGCAAGACCCCGAGCATGAGCCACCCGTCCGCCCCAAGTGTTCTCTCGGGAGGCACACCAGACCCTGAATGCCCGTTCTGTGGTGCCCGCCTGGATGAGGCTTCGGCCACGATCCTCGATCAGGACGAGCACACGATCTCACTCTTGCACCCACAGCCGGCAACCGACGGACACGCGCTCGTTGTGCCCCGCCGCCATGCCCAAGACCTGTATGAGATACCTCCTGAAGACCTCGCCGCCACGATCCGTGCGGCACAGCGAATGGCCGTGAAGCTACGCGACCGCCTGGGCGCCGAAGGCGTGAACCTGCTCAACGCTTGCCGCCCCGCGGGGTGGCAGACCATCTTTCACTTCCACATCCACGTAGTACCCCGCTACAGCGGGGACGGCCTTCAACCACCCTGGACACCACACCCAGGCGACCAGAGCAAGATCGAGTCACTCGCCACGATCATCCGCGGCCAATGAACAAGGCCGAAGGACAGAGCGCCGCGGCGGCTGAGCAGCATCAAGGCGGCTATTGTCGGCCGCCGCACTTCGGCCCGTGCGTTCCGGTGAGTCAGAGGGCGACGTGAGGTACTAGGCTGACGCCCCATGAGCGCTCACCCCAACCCGCCGGTAGAGATCGTGCGCCTGCCCCCGGAGCGCCTGGATGAGCTGGAGCCGCTGTGGAGCGCCCTCTACGAGCACCATCAATCGCTGACGCCACACCTTGCCTCACGCGCACGGCCATCGAACGATGCTTGGCGCGATCACATCGCGCTCGAGCGCCAGTGGCTCGCCGAGGAGCCCGGCAGCTTCGTACTCGGCGCCGAGCTGAACGGCCGACTGGTCGGCTACGCATTCGTGCGGATCGTCGCCGAGAAGCTCGCCGTCTCCTGGACGATCTCCAGCCCCTACGCCGACCTCACGGTGCTCTCCGTGTTGCCCGAGCTGCGAAGCCGCGGCATCGGAGCGATGCTCATGGACGCCGCCAATGCCGAGTTGCGGCGCCAGGATATACGCGACCTCGCCATCACCGTGATCACAACCAACACCGACGCCGAACGACTCTACAAGCGCAGGGGCGCGACGCCGTACACAACCCTCCTGCTCCAGCAGGTGCCCGCAGGCTCGGAATCGACGACGCCGGCGAAGCCGACCGGCTGAGACATGCTCCCAGACACAATGGAGCTACGAGACCTGATGCGTGCCGACTGGCCGCAGATGTTGGCATTGAACCTCGCGTCGGTGCGGGAGCTCAGCCCACTCGACGAGCAGCGAGTGGAATGGATCATGTCGCTGACGCACCGCGGCCTGGTGGTTGAGGACGAAGGGGAAATGGCCGCGTTTGCGCTGGCGATAGCTCCCGGCACCCCTTACGACAGCCAGAACTATCGCTGGTTCGCTAGGCGATTTGGGCGGTTCCTGTACCTCGACCGGATCGTGGTAGCCGCTCAGTTCAGGCGACGCGGGATCGCAACGCGACTCTACGATGCGATGGAGGCCGCAGCCGACTCCTTCGACCGCATGGTGTGTGACGTCAACATCCTTCCCCCCAACCAAGCCTCGCTCGCATTCCACACCGCCCGCGGATATCGTGAGGTCGGCCGTCTCAGACACGGCCCGGAGAAGACCGTGGCGTTGCTGAGCAACGAACTCCACCCGGACACCGGCGAGAAGGACTTCCCCTGAAAGATTGCTCGATGGAGCGAGGGGCAGTGGGAGTCGCATTTGCCGGGAGTGGGCGCGGCGGCTTGCACTGGCCCCGGCGCGGCGGTCCCACGTTGGCACAGCCGCTTTGAGAAGACCTTGCGCGACCCGCTCCAGGTCCACGCGGGCAGTGCGATCGATGATCAGCTGGCACACCCCCTCGGCGCTGCCCGCCCAGCCTGACCTGGGGTCCTCTCTCGGAACCCCGCCCACGCCCTTATCGCCGACCAGACGCTTATCCGCCTGACGACGCTTACGTCTGGCCACAAGCAGTCGTGCGAGCCTGGCGTAACCGGGTGGATTCCAGGCAGGGGTGACGGCTTCCTGATTAGAAAGCTTGGGCTTCCTGTTTGGTAAGCTCCTAATGTGGGCGACGATGCAATGTAGCGCGGCTGGTGGGCTACCACCAGCGGGCGCACTTCGCACGGGGCGTTCCGCCGACACTACGGCGTCTCACCGCTCGGTCTTCCGGACCGCGATAGGCTCGCTTGCCGTGGACTGGTGTAAGTCGTCATGCCAAGTACACCGACGCTGACTCAGCGCTGGGGCGACGCTTGGTTGTCGTGCAGGAGCAGGTGCGCGCCGCGCTCGACCGGAGCACACCTGGTTCCGTGCGGGCCATCAGCGGTGCGCCGGGCAGGGACACGAGTGCCGACTGCTCGCCCCACCTCTACCCTTTACTAACCCGGAACGTGCGATAAGCGTGTGAGAATGGCTGCGCGTGGCTGTTTGACGGGTCGCGGCTTGTTGATCGGTGATTTGGCTGGGCGGTGTGGTCTGTGGCGCGTTCTTGGGGGAGCGTT
>Ga0187855_10000362_pt1 | contig 40964 bp, 38 predicted proteins | sample June2016WEW_8_10_2_FD_132969 | JGI IMG/M metagenome (GOLD analysis project Ga0187855, IMG submission 132969) | Peatland microbial communities from SPRUCE experiment site at the Marcell Experimental Forest, Minnesota, USA - June2016WEW_8_10 | ecosystem: Environmental > Terrestrial > Soil >... | reverse complement strand
TGGGCATGCGTTCTGGGATACGGAGACCTTCGTCCTGCCGGTCCTGACTTATACCACTCCGCACGCCGCGCGCGATGCCCTGCGCTGGCGTCATCTCACGCTGGGGCTCGCACGGGAGCGAGCTGCCTCGCTCGGGCTGGAGGGGGCGGCATTTCCGTGGCGGACGATCCGTGGGCAGGAGTGCTCGGGGTACTGGCCCGCGGGGACCGGGGCGTTCCACGTCAATGCCGACATCGCCGATGCCGTCGTTCGCTACCAGGCGGCCGGCGATCACGATGAGGCGTTTGCAAGTGGCATCGGCCTGGAGCTGCTCGTCGAGACGGCCCGGCTGTGGCGCTCGCTGGGGCACCACGATGCCGCCGGGCGCTTCCGGATCGACGGTGTCACCGGTCCGGACGAGTACAGCGCGATCGCTGATAACAACATCTACACGAACCTGATGGCCGAGCGGAACCTGCGTGAGGCCTTCGAGGGCGCAAAGCGCTATCCCCAGCGCGCCGCTGAGCTCGGAGTCGACGACGAGGAGGCGGCCGCCTGGCGTGACGCCGCCCAGGTGATGCTCATCCCCTATGACGAGGAGCTGGAAGTCCACGCTCAAGCGGAGTCGTTCACCGAGCACGAGATCTGGGACTTCGAGGCGACCGCCCCGGAGCAGTATCCGCTGCTCCTGCATTTCCCCTACTTCGACCTGTACCGCAAGCAGGTCGTCAAGCAGGCCGACCTGGTGCTCGCGCTGCATCTGCGCGGGGACGTCTTTGGTGAGGAGCAGAAGGCGCGCGACTTCGCCCACTACGAGCAACTGACGGTGCGCGACTCCTCGCTGTCGGCCTGCACCCAGGCGGTTGTGGCCGCGGAGGTTGGCCACCTCGAGCTGGCCTACGACTATCTTGGTGAGGCCGCGCTCATCGATCTCGACGACATCCAGCACAACACGCGTGACGGTCTGCACATCGCCTCACTCGCAGGGACATGGGTTGCCGCCGTCGCGGGGTTTGGAGGGATGCGCGACCACAACGGGATCCTGAGCTTCGCACCCCGCCTGCCGCAGGCGCTCACCCGACTCACGTTCCGCCTCTGCTTCCGGGGGCGCAGGCTGCTGGTGGACGTCGGTCCCGAGCAGGCGGCGTACTCGCTGCGGCAGGGCGCCTCCCTGGAGATCGTCCATCACGGTGAGAAGCTGACGATTGACGGACCACGGCCACAGACTCGCCCCATCCCGCCGGCACCCCCGCGCGAGGCCCCTGGACAGCCGCCCGGGCGCGCGCCGAAGCGGCGAGGAGCGCCATCATAAAGGACCACCTCTAGATCTCTCCGTTTCGGAACCCTGGGGCTCTGCGTCTCGGGGCCGGCAAGCTAAGATCGGCGTCTGTTGACCAAGTCTCCCATCGACCAGCTGCTCGGAGCCATCGACATGCTCGACGTGGAGGCGGCGATCGCACTGATGGCGCCTGATTGCCAGATGCTGGCGGTGGACGGCCGCCGCGCCGAGGGGGTGGCCGCGGTGCGCGAGTTGCTCGCGGACTTTCTCGCGGCGATACTTCACACCACGCACCGAATCAGCGCCCAGTGGCACCAAGACGACTTCTGGATCGCCGAGGTAGACGCGACCTACGAACTGAAGGACCGAGTGAGAATCAGGCGTCCGCGAGCCTTCGTGTTGCGCGATGGGCCAGACGGCCTCGTCGAGCTGCACGTCTACGGTGCGCATGAAGCCCCCCTCGCCGATCGTCGCACAGCCGAGGAGGGAATGCGACTCGGTGGGCAGTGGATACCGCCGCTCTGAGTGAAGCGACTTCGGCCGAGGGTGCTGCGTCCTCCATGAAGGCGCCGGGCTCGCTCGGACGGTGGCCCCCGTCCTGGGTGGCCGTGGCCGCGCTGTTGACGGGACTGATCGTGACCGGGGCGCTGGTGCTGACCTCCGCGGCCGTATACACCCGCAGCGAGCGCCGGCTGCTCAACCTCCGTGTGCGCGAGCTGAGCCTCGTACTGGCCGCCACCGCCCCCTCGATCCAGACGCCGCTGGCATCGGCCGCCGAGCTTGCCAATGCGACGGGCGGGAGCTCTCAGAAGTTTCGGGAATTCATGGCTCCCTATGTCGGTCCTGGCCGGCAGTTCACCTCGGTATCGCTGTGGCCATTGGGAACATCGCACCTTGCTCCGAGCGCTGTGCTCGGCAGCGCTCCTGTGCTCGCATCGATGCCGGAAAGGGCCACGCAGTTCTTTACGCGTTCCACCCGGGCCGGCGTGTTGAACCTCACGAGCTTCCTCAGCTCCCCGCATCCGGCACTCGGTTTTGACTTCAGCGCCCCCGGCCGTGCGCACGGGTTTGCGGTCTACGCCGAAAAACCGCTGCCCGCCGACAGGCGCTCGAGTTTGGAGAAGAACTCGGCCTTCTCGGACCTCAACTACGCGTTGTATCTGGGTCACTCTGAGCGTACGAGCGATGTGCTGGTGACCAGCCTGCAGCGTCTGCCGGTCGAGGGGCGCCAGGCTGCGGACGTCGTTCCCTTCGGCGCCGGAGTGTTCACGATCGTGGTGAGCCCAATCGGCTCGCTCGGGGGTGCGTTCTTCGAGCGCCTGCCATGGATCATCGCCCTCGTGGGTCTTCTCGTGAGTCTCGCGGCCGCCCTGATGACCGATCGGCTGGCGCGTCGCCGGCGCTACGCCGAGCAGCTGGTCGGCGTCCTCGATCAGGTTGCCGCCGAGAACCGGGAGATGTACACCGAGCAGCGCAGCATCGCGCAGACGCTCCAGCACGCACTGTTGCCTGACGCGCTGCCTGACTTCGATGGGCTGCAGGTGGGTGCTCGCTACGTGCCGGCCGCCTCGGGCATCGATGTGGGAGGCGATTGGTACGATACGGTCCCGGTTGGGGATGGGCAGATGCTGATCATGATCGGCGATGTCTCGGGCCATGGCCTTCGGGCTGCGACGACGATGGCTTCGCTACGCCACGCCGCGCTGGCGTATGCGGCGCAGGATCCCAGTCCGTCTTTCGTGCTTGCCCAGCTCTCGGATTTCGTCAACAGCGGGGCCCACGACTACTTCGCGACCATGCTCTGTGCGCTGATCGACGTGGGTGCCCATCGGCTGACGGTGGCCAGCGCCGGTCACATTCCCCCGCTCTTGATCGACGGCACCGGCGGGCAGTTCGTCGAGCTCGACGCCAACGTCCCAATCGGTGTAATGCGCAAGTCACCCTACCTGCAGAAGACATTCTCCGTGGGTCCAGATACAACGCTGATCGCGTTCACCGACGGTTTGGTGGAGCGCCGCGGAGAGGTGCTCGACGTCGGCTTGGCTCGCTTGCGAGAGGCCGCCACTCATGCGGCGCTTTCACTCGAGGACCTGTTGAGTGAGCTGGCGCAGGGCCTCGCATCCGAGGGCCACCACGACGATACGGCGATAGTGGGCATCCGATGGCAGAATTAGGGGTGGAGCCCCCGACGGTGCAGATCGACGTGCACCTCGACTCAACGGGCGCACACGTGGTGGTCCTCTCCGGGGAGCTCGACAGCTCTAACGCAGCAACGCTTCAGGAGCGGGTGGAGTCGATTCCTCCCCAGCCCACCCAGCGGCTGATCTTTGATCTCACCGGCCTGCGATTCATGGACAGTGCGGGGATCGCGGTGCTGATCGGCGCCGTGAGGAATGCAAGCAGCGTGTCGCTACGTAACCCATCCCCAATCATTCAGCGCGTACTGGAGACCACGGGCCTCTCCAACGTGTTCTCGATCGAGCCATGACCACCGCGCGCCACTTTCACTGCCAACCCGAGTCTGTGGCCGGCGCTCGCCACTTTGTCAGAGATCTCCTGAGCGACCAGCCGCGCGAGACCGTAGAAGCCGCGGAGTTGATGACTTCCGAGCTTGCCACCAACAGCGTGCGACACGCCTGTAGCGACTTCGAGCTCGCGATCCACCGCTCGCGAGAGGAGATCCGCGTGGAGGTCAGCGATCGTGGTCCAGGCCAGCCCGTCCCGCGCTCCCCAACGGCCCAGGAGCAGTCGGGACGAGGGCTTCAGATCGTCCAAGCGCTCGCTGAGGAGTGGGGGATCGCCCCTTCGCCAAACGGCAAGCTCGTGTGGTTCACCTTGCCATTGCCTCACGAGGAATATCGTCCACGCTAGCCTCTCCGCGAGCGCAGCGCGAGATGGCCGATGCCGCACGGAACCTCGGCGTCCGCGTCGGTGCTCCCGGGGTGGAGCTCGAGCAGCGTGCTCAGCAGTAGCAGCGGGGTTCCCGCGGCCCATGCCTGGGGGCGGGAAGCCGTCGGGAATGCCACGGGGACCGATGTCACCGACGCGGGGTAGCCGGCGAAGACCTCGGGCAGGCGGTACTCGAAGTAGGGCGCCGCTTGGAGGATCGTGCAGGCGATAGTGCTCGCCGCCTCGCGGTGGCCGTAGCGCGCCAGGCCGGCGGCGATCAGCGAGTTCTCGTGGGGCCACACGGTCCCGGTGTGGTAGCCGAGCGGGTTGTAGCCGGCCTCGTGGGTGCCGAGGGTGCGCACGCCCCAGCCGGAGTAGAGCTGCTCGTCGAGCAGCCGCTCGGCGGTTGCCGCCGCCTCGTCCTCCTCAAGCAGGCCCGACCACAGCAGATGACCGATGTTGGAGGTGAGGCTGTCGACCTGGCGCTTCTCACCGTCCAACGCGAGCGCGTGGCAGCCACGCTCGGGCATCCAGAAGTCCCGGCGGAAGCGCTCGCGCAGGGCGCCCGCCTGGCGCTCGAGGCGCTCGGCGAGCGTCGGATCGCTCCACACTTCGCGGGCCAGACGGGCGCAGCGGCGCTGGGCGTCATACACGTATCCCTGGATCTCGCAGGTCGCGATCGGCCCCCGCGCCAGCGTGCCGTCGGCGTGCTGGATCGCGTCCCAGCTGTCCTTCCAGCACTGGTTGACCAGCCCGGTCGCTGGGTTGCGGCAGGCGTACTCGACGTAGCCGTCGCCGTCGGCGTCCCCGCTCTCCTCGATCCATGCCAGCGCGGCACGGGCATGGGGCTCCAGGGTGCGCACCAACTCCGCGTCGCCCGACCAGCGGTGGTACTCGTCCAGCAGGATGAGGAACAGGGGGGTGGCGTCGGCGGTTCCGTAGTACGGGGAGTGAGGGCGCTCCCCGCGTGCGGTGAGCTCGCCGTAGCGCAGCTCGTGCAGGATCTTGCCCGGCTCCTGCTCGTGGAAGTCATCGCGCTCCTTGGCCTGGCGGGCAGCAAGCACGCGCAGGGTGGTGGCGGCCAGCCCTGGTAGGTAGGGCAGCGCCTGGAAGCTCGTGATCAGGCTGTCGCGGCCGAAGAGCGCCATGAACCACGGCAGCCCCGCGGCGGGCAGGGTCGCGTCCTCGCTGAGGTCGGGGTGCAGCCGCAACGCGCCGAGGTCGCTGAGGCTCGCACGATAGGTGCGAGCCAGCGCCATGTCCTCGGTCTGCAACACCGGTGCCCCTACCAGCCACTGCGCGAGCTCGGCCGTCTTGGCGGAGTTTAGCTGCGCCATGCCGCCGCGCGTTTCGCGCCGCGCGAAAGAGATCCCTGGCTGTGCGGCGTGGGGCGTGAGCGTGAAGGTCGTCGACCATTGCTCGCCGGGCGCGAGCCGCAGCGAATAGGTGAAGCCGCGTCGGGTGAGCGCCGCGGTGCGGCTGGTGGTGATTGTGAGCGAGCGCTGGAAGCCCATGCGCTCGTAGCCCAGCGTGAGGGCACCGTCGTCGTGGCGGGCGCTCACCTCGCGCTTGGCCACCACACCGTCCTTGACCTCGAACAGGTCGGCGAAGTCGGCGTCCACCTCCAGTGCCACCCGCATCTCACTGTGCTCGTGGCGGTGGTTGGTCACCGTCAGCTCCTCGATCCACACGTGGTCGATCAAGCGGCGGCGCATGATCGAGCACGGTGCCTCCTCGTCGGGTCCCACCCGGGGAGTCAGGAAGAACTGGGCGGCGAAGTGCGCGCTCTGGTCGAGACCCAGCAGCTCCAGCGGCGTCTTGCCGACGCGTAGCACCCAGCGTGAGAGGAAGCGGGTGTCCTCGCAGAAGAAGCCGTGCTCGCGACCCTCCTCGACCCGCACGTCGCCACGGCGGTCCCCGACGACGAAGGTGCTGCCATCGAAGACGCTCAGGGTGCGCTCAGACAAGCGCGACTGCCTTTGCGAGGCCTGCGCGCGCCTCTGACCCGACGCCCGTGTGTGCCACCGACCGGTAGATCCGCTCGTAGGCGGCGGCCACCACGTCGACGTCGCAGTGCTCGGCGACCCAGGCGCGGCAATCCCGCGGGGCAATGTGGGACAGCCGGCCCACAGCCGCCCCCATTGCCTGCTCATCCTCGACCAGGAAGCCGGTCTGGCCATCGCAGACGAGCTCGCGGGCGGCGCCTTCGGGAAACGCGATCACCGGGGTCCCGCACGCCAGCGCCTCGACCATCACCATCCCGAAGGGCTCCTCCCAGCGGATCGGCATCAGCAGTGCGCGCGCGCCCGCAAAAGTCGCGAGCTTGGCCGACCCGCCGATCTCGCCGATGAAGCGGACACGCTCGCCGTCGATGTGCGGTGCGACCTCGCGGTCGAAGAATGCCTGCTGACCGGGCTGGATCACGCCGGCCAGGACAAGCGGCACGCCCGCGGCACGAGCGGCGGCGATCGCGCGGTGGGGACCCTTTTCGGCCGTCATCCTCCCGATCCACAGCAGGTAGTCATCCTTGCGCTCGCGCAGCGGCCAGGCCCGTGAATCGATCGGGTTGGAGATCGCACCCGCCGGTTTGACGCACGCCGGCGCCGATGCGAGCTGCGCCCGGCTGATGCCGACGAGCGCCGCCTTGTGGCCGTGGCGGGCGTAGAAAGCGGCGGTGCTGGTGGTGAACTGCCCATGCAGGGTGTGCACAAGCGGCGTGTCGAGACGGTCGGCCATCGCCAGTGCCGTGAAGCCGCAGTGGTCGTGAACCACGTCAAAGGGCTCCTCGTAGGCGGCGAGGTCGATTTCCTCGAACGCCCGCGCGACATGGTCGACCTCATACAGCGAACGCTCGATCTCCTCCGCGTGGGACTCCTCAAGCAGCGGCACCACCCGTGCACTCGACCGCGAGCCGGGGGCACAGAAGAGCGTCACCGCATGCCCTCGCCGCACGAGAGCGTCGGTCAGCACGCCAACAACCGACTCCACGCCCCCATACCCCTGCGGGGGAACGGAGATCCACGGCGGGGCGAGCATCGCGATGCGCAGCGGCGCCCCGGCCGGCCGGGAACGATTCAGGGTGACGGGGTGGGCCGGCAGACGTCCCGCCGACCCGCGCGGTGACTTGCTCTCGGGCCCTGCAACCACAACACTCACGGGCACTCCTCACGAAGCCTCTCAGGGGCTGCGGTCGCGAGGCAGAGAGGTCGGAAGGACCGAGCGAACGCACAATCGCCAACCCACAAAGGAGCGCGACGGACCCCCCCACCGTAACAGCGGGCGAGTCGAGCTCCGGCGCACGCTCCCGGGTGGCTACCGGCGACTGGCCTGGTGCTCCTCGGCGATCGCTTCGCGCAGGGCCTGCTTGAAGGATCTGGGTTGGATGTCAAACAGTTCCATGCCGGATTGGTCGGTGATCGTCGTGTCGGTGGAGAGCCCCTCGATCAGCGGTCGCGCGACGCCTGCGTCGACGGGTGTGATGAGCCCGATCCAGTGTGAGGAGAGCCACGGCGTCAGCAGCGGTACGGGGATGCGTGGGCGGCGACGCAGTCCCAGCGCGTCGGCCATTTGGTCGAGCATCTCGCCGTATGTGAGTATTTCGGGCGACCCGATCTGGAGCTCGCGGGAGCGCGTCTCGGGTATGCCGGGAGCCTCAAGGAGGTAGCCCAGGACATCACCGATCGCGATCGCCTGGGTGGGCGTGGCCAGCCACGACGGCGCGAGCATCACCGGCAGACGCTCGACCAGCGAGCGCAGCGTCCGGTAGCTCTCCGATCCGGCCCCCACCACCATGCCCGCACGAAACCAGCTCAGCGCCGGTCCCTGATCGCGCAGGATCTCTCCGACGTGCAGCCGCGAGCGCAGATGCTTGGATGCGGGGCGGTCGCCGAGGCCGCCGAGGTACACGATCTGCTCGATCCCCGAGGCGAGCGCCCAACGGGCGAAGTTGGAGGCGGCGAGGGCGTCGCGTTGCTCGTAGTCGGCGTCGCCGCCGCGACCCATCGAGTGGACGAGATAGTAGGCCGTCGTGTAGCCGTCGCCGATCGCGGCGAGGGAGCTTGGGTCGAGCATGTCGGCGCGGTGTACCGTCACGGCTGGATCGAAGCTGACCCGGCTGGGGTCGCGTGCGACGCACCCAACCGGAACGCCCTGCGCGTGAAGGTCGCGCACCAGTCGGCTGCCCACGTAGCCGGAGGCTCCGGTGACGAGCGCGGGAACGGAAGCAAGCATCTCCAGGGTCATCTACATAGCACGATTCCGCCTACGGAACAACGAGATAGGGTGGGGCGAGCGGCGGGTGGGCGCTGGCGTGCGGAGGGCGGCCTCGTTGTGCAGAGCAAGGCAACGACCAGCGGAGGCGATCGTCCCGGCCGCCGATTCTCCCGCAACGCCTCGTGGCTTGCGCTAGCCTGGGGTAATGCTCACTCAGGCGAAGGCCCGGCGCAAGTGACGAGCTTCTTCGTAGCCGGAATGGAGTCCGACGGAGCGCGCGCCGAGAAGGTCTACGGCGAGTTGCGCGAGCGTTCGCTGCTCGCTGCCGGTTGTCCGGCGCGCTCTCGGCGGATCTTCAAGTTGAGCTGTCGCTTCGATGGGCAGGACCGGGAGATCGAGGTCGGCAGACCGCTGTCCAAGGACAGTGATGTCGTCGTCGCGATCCTCGATCACGGGCGCTTGGAGGACTTCTGCGTGCACACCGACGACCGCGGCGAGAGCGCGCTCGCGCGTGTCGGTCACCCTGTCTACTCGGTGACCGAGTTCTCATGAACACCGAGAACGCGGCCGCTGACGCCGAGATCCGCGCCATTGTGAAGCGGCTGGCACGTCCCCACTCCTCCGGTGGCGAGGTCATCGAGCGGGCCGCGATCCTCGCCGAGGGCGCCGACTTCGCGGCGGTCATGGAGTGGATCACCGCACATGCCGGGATACCCGAGACTCAGGTTGCCAAAGCCTCCAGCCACGGCTTGCACGGCTCACGGCTGAGCTACAGCGGCAGAGCGGAGCCCCGAGCACCGCTTCGCTTTGTGCTGCCGGCCGGCGCGCTGGCCTGAGGGGCGCCGGGACGGATCCTCAGAAATTCTGGGCTCGAGACCATGAGGGCGAGAGTGATCCGTCGCCCATTCAGGCGAGTGTGTACGTTTCGAGCATGAGTGAGGAGACGCTCGCGCGCAGCTACGGCAAGGTCTTCAACGATATTGCCGTCGAGTACGACCGCTACCGCCCGGCCTACCCCGACGTGCTCGTCGACCAAGCATGCGAGCTGGCAGGTCTCAGGGATGGCAACCGGGTGCTCGAGATCGGGTGCGGGACCGGCCAGCTGACGCGCAGCCTGCTCGCGCGAGGCTTGCGCGTGAGCGCGCTCGAGCCGGGAGATCAACTGATCCGCCTGGCCGAGGAGAACCTGAAAGACGCGGGCGAGGTGGAGCTCGTCCACGCGCGGCTCGAGGACACGCAGCTTCCCCGTGAGCGCTACCGCGCGGTGTTTTCGGCGTCCGCGGTCCACTGGGTTGACCCTGATGTGGGTTGGCAGAAGATCGCTGACGCGCTCGTCCCGGGCGGGACGCTCGCCCTGATCCAGTACTTCGGTCTCAAGGAGCAGCGCGGCGGCGATGACCAGGAGGCTCTACTGGCGGTCCTGCGCAGGCACGCGCCGGAGGTCGCTGCAACCATGCCTACCTACCGTGATCTCGACGGCACGATCGCGGGCGTGCGGGAGCGCCGGCGGAACGTGGCGGATGCTTGGGCCTGGCTGGGGGGCTGCGACGTAGGACGTGACTATGCGGGCGGTCTCTTCGAGGACGTTCAGCTCGCAACCGTGCCAATGCTGGTCGAGCACACGGCCGCTGAAATTAATGCCCTGGTGACCACGATGTCATTCTGGGCACGCCTCTCACCCGCGCAGCGCGATGCCATCGTGAAGGAGAATCACGCACTCCACGAGCGCCTGGGTCGACCCATCCGGGCGAGCACGGTCGCCGCGCTTCTCACGGCGCGAGGGCTCGGTCAGCCTGATTATGCCGCTCTGCCCGAGGACTGATGTGCGCATGAGCGAGGCTTCCAGTCGACCCTGTGCTCAACGGGGATAGGCTTTGGCGCCCAGATGCTCTCACCGGCCGACAGCCCGAGGGGACGCCGCCAAAGCCAAGCGGTCTTGAGCTCGATCACGGAGGCGGCGATCTTCCTGGTTGTGACAGTCGCGTCAGGGGGTGAGAATCAGGTGCGGGAGCTGCTCGCCGACGTCGGCGGCCTCAGACGCTCCGTCGGCTTCAGGGCTCCGGAGGCAGATCTCACCTGCATCGCCGGCATCGGCTCGAGCCTCTGGGAGCGGATGTTCGAGCTCGACAAGCCGGTTGGCCTGCACCCTTTTCCGGGGTTCTCCGGCACCCGCCACAGTGCGCCCGCGACCGACGGGGATCTGCTGTTCCATATCCGCGCGCATCGGCTGGACCTGTGCTTCGAGCTCGCGAGTCTGCTCGTGCGGCGCCTGGAGTCGGTGGCCACCGTGGTCGACGAGGTGCACGGCTTTCGTTCATTCGACGAGCGCGATCTGCTGGGGTTCGTCGACGGAACCGAGAACCCTGAGGGCACGGCAGCCTACGAAGCCGTAACGATCGGCGCGGAGGATCCGGGCTTCGCGGGAGGCAGTTACGCGATCGTCCAGAAGTACGTCCACGACATCGACAGCTGGAACGCGCTGTCGATCGAGGAGCAGGAGCGCGTCATCGGCCGCACCAAGCTCGACGACGTCGAGCTGCCCGACGAGATCAAGCCCGCGAATTCTCACGTCGCGCTCAACACGATCGTCGACGAGGACGGCGAGGAGCAGCGGATCATGCGCTTCAATATGCCGTTTGGGCGCGTCGGTGCGAGCGAGTTCGGCACCTACTTCATCGGCTACGCGCGCGCCGCGACCGTAATCGAGCAGATGCTCACCAACATGTTCGTTGGCACCCCGCCTGGTGACTATGACCGGGTGCTCGATTTCTCAAGAGCCCTAACTGGCGCGCTGTTCTTCATCCCCAGCGCCGAGTTTCTGGACGATCCGCCCGCGCCCACCGTCCAGGCTGAGCGCTCTCGAGGAGAAGATGATGCGCCCGCTACCCAACCCGACCCCACGCCACCGGCTGCGGCGCTGCCCGATGGGTCACTCGGCATCGGTAGCCTCAAGACCGAGATCGACATGGGGGACCGAGCATGAACCACTTGCTTCGCGCACACGCGCCAATCAGCGACAGAGCCTGGGAGCAGATCGACCAGGAGGCGCGCGAGCGCCTGGAGCCGGCGCTGGCCGCCCGCAAGCTCGTGGATTTCGCCGGCCCGCTCGGCTGGGAGCACTCCGCCGCCAACCTCGGGCGCACGACTGCGCTGCCTGGCTCACCGGCGCCGGGTGCCTGGGGTCTGCTGCGACAAGTGCTGCCGGTCGTTGAGCTGCGCGCGGACTTCGTCGTCGCGCGTGAGGAGCTTCGCGACATCGACCGCGGCGCCGCCGACGCCGACTTCGGCGCGCTGGACAACGCCGCCCAGCAGATCGCGATCGCCGAGAATGCGGCCGTGCTCAGCGGCTGGCCGAACGCGATCAGGGGCGTCGCCGAGGCCTCTCCCTATCCGCGGCAGCCGCTCGGGCAGGCGCCAGGGCACTACCCGCAGCACATCGCCCGTGCCGTCGACGACCTGCGCACGCGAGGGGTGGGTGGCCCCTACGGCCTCGCACTTGCGCCGGAGCCCTACCGGCTCGCGCTTCAAACCGCCGAGCACGGCGGCGCGCTGCTGACCAAGCATCTCGAGACGATCCTCGGCGGTGGCCCGATCGTGTGGACACCCGGGCTGGAAGGCGCAATCGTGATCAGCCTGCGCGGCGGCGACTTCATCCTCGAATGCGGCCAGGATCTATCGGTTGGCTACGACTCCCACGACGCCACGCAGGTCGAGCTGTACATCCAGGAGAGTTTCAGCTTCCGGGTCGCGACCCCCGAGGCCGCGGTTGTGCTGGGGCCGTAGCCCCACGGCCGAAGAAGGAGTAGGTTTCCCCCAATCGGTATCGGGCGCCCTGCAGCGCTGTTGCGCAGACATCCGTCCGACGCATCGGCGAACGTGTGTTCCCTATGGAGCAGGCATCCGGACCAACGCATAAGGTCTTACGATCGATGGGCAAGACGAACGCTGACCGTGCGCCCCGACGCCCGGCCGACCGTGTTCGTGGATTCACGTCGGTCAGCCTGTTCACTGGCGCCGGCGGCTTGGATCTGGGTTGCGAGCAGGCAGGCTTTCAGTCACTCGCGGCGGTCGAGAGCAATCCCATCGCCCGGCAGACGCTGCTCGCCAACAGCGGGCGGTGGTTGCCCGGCATCCGGCCGGCTTGCCTGTTCTCCGACATGGTTGAGCTCGACCACGATGCTCTTCTGGATGCCGCCGGGCTCGATGTGGGCGAGGTCGATCTTGTGCATGGCGGTCCCCCGTGCACGCCGTTCTCAAAGAGCGGCTACTGGCTCGCATACAAGCGCGCGGGCGCCGACCCCAAGGCCTCGCTGCTCGACAGCTACGTCGACGCGCTCCGCGCGATCAAGCCGAAGGCATTCCTGATGGAGAATGTCTACGGGCTCGCGTACAACAACCACAACCGGCCGGTCCTCGAGCGCTTCATGGCCGGGGTACGCGACGCCGGTTATTCACTAGACTCGAAGATCCTGCTCGCTGCCGACTACGGCGTTCCTCAATTGCGCCAGAGGCTCGTCTGTGTAGGCATCCGTCACGACCTGCTTGACGGCGACGTGGGTGGGTGGGAGTTTCCCTGGCCCCGAGCAACTCACTCAGGGCCGCATGAGACGCGCAAGGGCTGGGATGAATCGCTTTTGCCGCACGCCAGCGCAGGCGAGGCATTGGCTGGCCTGCGCGAGAACCCGCCGGAGCCGGAGGAGGTGGTCAGTGGCACCTACGCCGGGGATCTCCGTGCCGTGCCTGCGGGAGACAACTACCTCTGCTTGACCGACAGGCGCGGTCACCCGGCGCCCAGATTCAAGTGGCGCTCGCGCTATTGGTCGTTCCTTCTGAAGCTCCACCCCGACTTTCCGTCGCCGACGATCCAGGGTCAGCCCGGGCCATGGGTCGGTCCGTTCCATTGGGAGAGCCGGCGTCTTCGAGTGGCTGAGGTCAAGCGGCTCATGACATTCCCTGACGGCTATGTGGTGCTTGGGAGCCGCCGCGACCAGCAGCTCCAGCTCGGCAACGCTGTTCCCCCCAAGCTCGGCTATGTGGTAGCCGACGCCCTCGCGGACGAGCTTGTACGCCTTGGCGCTGTCGGCACCTTGGCGGCTGCCGCTTAACTATTGGTCTTTGCGGCGAGGAGCAGCCTGTCCAGCTGTTGCTGTACCGTTGGCCCGATCTTGAATCGATAGCTACGCCAGTATTTATAAAACTCGCCCTCCGTCGCAAATGCCCCTTTGCCCTCCCGCAAGTCATTCAGTCGCTGCACAGCGCCGATGTACTCGCGCGTCGTCGACGATCGTTGCTCGGAGGCGATGCGCCAAGGCTCCTGCACGAGAAGCTCAAGATCTCGGATGCGACCTGGAATTGACTCATCCAGCGTGTAGATTGCAATGAGATCAAGGTGGCTGGCATAATCTGCGAATGGCCGGAATGTCCCGGGCCAGTGAAGCGACGGGTACCGGAAATAGGTGTTACCCGTGTAGAGGGTGATGCGACTCTGCGTCGAGAGCCCGCTTTTGTTGCGGCGGGCGACCTTGACGTCAACCGCGTGGTAGGCGCCCTTGAAGACTGGGCCGCTGAACTCGAGATCCGGATATCCCCGCTCGGTGCCACGCTCGGCCTTTGTGCCCGGAAGCTTGCCGGCCTCCTCCAAGAGGAAGTCGACAAGGGAGACCTCGAGCACATTGGCAAGTGCCGCCGGCTCCTTCGGCAACGGCACAAAATGACCACCAGCTGCGAGCCTCTGCACGAGTTCGTCGGGGTTCCTTGCATCGACAGGCCACGCGGCGCTTGGGCCGTTCTTGCGAAACACGGCCACGAGGTCGAGTTCATATCTCGCCACGGTGTCTCGCAGCCACTTCAATAGTTGGGTATCAGCTGCCATGTCTCACTAGGACTTCGACGGCGTCGACGACCGTCCTGCCGCTCACCGGCGAGCCATGCGATGCGGTCGGCGGCGTATTGGGCGCTCTCGTGCTCCCACACACGGATGACCGCCCACCCGGCTTCAACGAGCGTTACGTCGTTCGCCGGTCGCGAGCAGCGTTGCGGTCGAGCTTTGCCTGCTAGTACGGTGCATTTGTCCTGGGCGACGTGCCATGCTCAGGGCAGCGGTGCCAGAAGCATCCGTCAACGAACACTGCGATACGCGCCTTTGGGAACACCACATCAGCCCGGCACCGCAAGCCGGTCACGGGCGCATGGTGGACGCGATACCGCAATCCCCTACGGTGTAGCTCGGACCGTAGGGCCAGCTCCGGCCGGGTGTCGGAAGCGCGATTGCCCTGCATCGTGGCCTGGACTGCTAGCGACGATGGAGGCGGCGAGACGAGCACGTGTGCATTTATCTGACCAAGCAAGTCAGAAAGCCCAGAGAGTGTCGAATGCCTGTTCTGCAAGGTCAATCGTGCGAGCCTCGATCTCAGCCTTGGTCCATCGTTCACTGCGAAGGACGGAGTCGTCTACCCATACTCCCGAAGCCTTTGCAAGGATCTCCCTCTTGGCTGGGAACGCTTTGGTTCCAAGCTCACCGTTGAGTTTGAGGTCAACGCACAGGAGATTCCCTACCATGGCGACCAAGCTACTGTCCGTTGCTTTGCCCTGATTCGAGATATGCTCAAGGGTCATTACGTCAGGATCGGGTGGCGGTCCGATTCGCTCCGTGTGAAACCTGCGTAGGATATATGTGACGAGCCTCTTTTGCTGGCTGTAGAGTTCAGAGGCACGGAGATCCTGAAATCCGGCGATGAAGAGTTCGCGGCTCGGACGCTTTTCGCGGAGCTTGTCGATGAGAGAGTCTATCTTCTGAGAGCGGGCGTTTGAGTCTTTGGCGGCGGCGAGCTGACGGCCGTGGAGGGCATACATGGACGAGATACCGCCCGACGACGGCTGCGACGCAACTGCGGTAAAGGAGAAGTGAAAGTCCTCGATGGCCTTGACGGCCCGCTTCAGTGCAGCAAGCTTGATGTCGTCGCGTTCGTAGGCGCGCATCAACGACAGCAGCATTGGCAGGGGCTGGGTGACGCCAAACATCGCAAGTGCCTTCAGCGACTCCCGAACCGGCCGCTCCTCCTTCCTCCATTTCCGCAGAGGAGCATCCGGCTCGGAGATGGCTCGGTACAGCCGAGCGTCGCTGTCAAGGCTGTCGAGATAGCTTTGGGCTTGACCGGGCCCGATCTTTGAGCGAATGACACGGAACAGCTTTGCCTCCGAGACATAGCTATATTGCGAAAGCCACTGATGTAGGAGGAACTTGTTGACATTAATGTTTGCGCGGGACGACTTGAACAGAGTTAGAATCCGCTCAAATGCATCACGAGCGAGGTCAATATCGACATTTTCTTGCTTCAGATGTGACATTAAGCAAGTTCCTCACCAAGTCCGAGACACCGAGGTCCTTGCCTCGTGTATTGAGTGTCTCAAAAATAAAATATATCGTGTCCGACGGCTTGTCGATCACCGCGCGAGCACGTAGTCACTCATACCGGGGATCGTGAACCGCAGTTCTTCCCCTTCCACAGTTAGTGTCCCCGCTTTGATGAGGTCGTCCCGCACACTGGACAGCTGCTTGGGCGTGCGGCCAAGCTCATCGGCGACGGCTCGAGCGGTGGTGGGGCCCGCAGAGGTGGCGATGGCGGCCAGCGCCGCGAGGTAGCGCTGCTGCGTGGGGCTCGCCGCTGTCCAGCGTGCGGCGTAGAGGCCGCGCTCAAGCTCTCGGTGCGCGCGCGGAAGGGCCGCTTCGGCGGCGGTTAGGTCGATCCGATCCCGCTCGGCGGAGGATCGCCAAGCGTGATGACCGTAGAGCTGGACCGCATAGGGGTAACCGCCGGATGCCTTCGCCAGCAGTGTCGCCGCGTCTCCGTCCATCGGCCTTCCTGCGGACTCGGCGGGCAGGCGCAGGGCTCGGACTGCGTCCTGCTGCGTGAGTAGGCCAAGCTCATGCCAGGCCCCGCGCTCGAGATAGGTGACCGAGTGCTCGGGAGCGCGCATCAGTGGTAGGCCGGCGATCACGACCGCCACCGGCCAGCGCTCTCCCGTGCCCTCCTGCAGGAGCGCGGCGAGTGCTGCGAGCTCTCGACGCGAGGCGAGGTGCGCCTCGTCGAGAGTCAGCACGAAGCCGCTTTTACGGGCCACCGCAAGCTCGGCGAGCGCGGTGAGGGGTGGGCGCAGGGCGGGCGTGGCATCCTGCTGCCCCTCGGGGGCGCGCGCGAACTGGACCTCGCCGCCCACGCCCGGCACGCCTGCGCGCAAGGTCACCGACTGCGTTCGCAACCCGCGCTTGACTGGCGGTTGCTCGATCAACTCGTGCGCTCGCCTGATTGCGTCGACGAGGTCGTGGGTGAAGGGCGTTTCGGGCCTCATCTCAACATGTACCCGTGGCCAGCCATACCGCGCGCCCGCGATCGCGGCCGCTTCAGCGAGCAAGACTGTCTTTCCAACTCCGCGCGGGCCCGCCAGGAGAGTTGGCCTGGGTGTGCGACCGTCAAGGGCGGCTACCTCGATCGCTTCGTGCAGATCCTCGAGCACCGCCTCGCGTCCCGCGAGCTCCTTTGGAGGCTCATTGAAGCCTGGGCGATACGGGTTCTCCATGCGTGACACGTCACTCAGTCTAGCGTCGTCTAGCCCGTCTAGCTCTGTCTAGCCCGTCTAGCTTTGTCTAGCTAATCACGGGATCCTGTATTGTCGAGTTCGACGTAGCTGCATACAGAGAGCCAAAGGGAGCCGTGAATGGGATGAGCGCCAAGTGGACCACCGAGCAGATCCCCGACCAGACCGGGCGTACCGCGATCGTCACCGGGGCCAACAGTGGCCTTGGGCTGGTATGTGCCCGCGAGCTGGCGCGGCACGGGGCGAACGTGGTGCTCGCTTGTCGCAATGCCGAGAAGGGCGCGGCCGCGCTCGCGGAGATCGCTCGCGTGGCGCCCGACGCACAGGTGGAGCTCGCTTCGCTCGATCTCGGCAGCCTCGCCTCGGTGGAGGGGTTTGCCGAGCAGTTTCGCTCCACCCATGACGGCTTTGAGCTGCTACTCAACAACGCGGGGGTGATGGCCCCGCCGCGTCAGGTCACCGCCGATGGCTTCGAGCTGCAGCTCGGTACCAACCTGCTCGGCCACTTCGCGCTCACCGCGCGGCTGCTCGGTGCGCTGGAGGGGCGGCCCGACGCGCGCGTCGTGACGCTCTCAAGCATCGCTCACCGCACGGGGCGCATCAACTTCGACGACCTGCAGTCCGAGCGCCGCTACTCACGCTGGCGCGCCTACGGGCAGTCCAAGCTCGCCGACCTGATGTTCGCGCTGGAGCTCGACCGGCGGTTGCGTGCCGCCGGCTCGAGCGTCAAGAGCATCCCGGCCCACCCCGGCTATGCGGCGACTAATTTGCAGTCGGCCGCTGTGCCCACCGCCGATCGGTTGGTGATGGTGGTCACCAACGCGCTGCTCGCGCAGAGCGCCGACCAGGGGGCGCTGCCGCCGCTGTATGCCGCCACCGTGCCCGGGCTCGAGGGCGGGGTCTACATCGGGCCCGACGGGCTCGGCGAGCTTCGCGGCCATCCCCACCCGGTCTCGCCCAATCGCGCGGCGCGCGATGAGGCCGTCGCCGCGCGGCTGTGGGAGGTCTCTGAAGAGCTGACGGGGGTGGCCTTCGAGCTGCCCGCCGCGGTCGGCTGACGCTTCAGGCTCAGTCGGCCGTGTGCTCTTCGTCGGCTTCGCTCGACACCTCGCTCAGCGGTCCCTCGTCAGCGGCGTCGCGCATGATCCTTGCGGGGGTGTGCTCGTCGCCGTGGGAGGTGTGTTCGATCAGTTCCTGCTCCGCCTGCTCGAAGCCCTCCGACTCCCCGCCGCCGGCCTCATCCACCGCGCGGCGCTCTTCGCGGCGACGCTCCTCCAGGGACTCGATCGGGTCTGTCGGTGTCTGGTCGTCCGCCATGCGTCTACCATATCTGCTCCAGTGATCGCGAGCGGTGCGCTGGCGGTCCGTCCGGGTATGGATATGGTCTGGCGGCAGCGGCGCAACTCAGCATTTGATGAAGGGCGCTTGCGCGAGCGTGCTCTGCCACGAGCCATATGAGGCCGATACCGCCATGTAGTAGTCACGGGCCGGGCTCGACATCACGTAGCTTGATTCGGTGGCGGTCACGGTCTTTGCCATTTTGTAGGTTTCATTTTCAGCGCTCTTCCACCACACGGTGTAGCTAGCCGGTTGGAGGCCGCTCGGATGAGTCCAGCTGACGGTGAATTTTTCGTTCTTCACGCAATTGCCGGTCGTAACTTCAACCGGCGGCAACGGCCCGGAACTGACCGTCGCGGTGGCGGTGGGGGCGGAGGTGAACTTGGCCAGCGCCACGGCCGGCAGCGCGGCAGCGGCCAGCGCCAACGCGGCGAACGCTGCAGTTGGCAGTCGAGGGCTCATCCCGCGTACGCCTCCCGCCGCCGCGGACGCCAGATGCCGGCCAGCAGCCAACCGACCAGCACCGGCGGAACGATCCACAGCAGCAGTGCGTGCAGCCCTGGGCCGCGCAGCGCGTTGATCAGATAGCCAAGGCGCGGCACCACCATTCGCACCCGCCAGGCGGTGCTGCCGTGCAGTTCGGCGTGCCACGGGTCTTCCACCTTGTTGGCGTCGCCCTTGGTGCGGATCACCACCGCACCGCTGGGCAGCCGCTGCACGTGGGTGACGCGGTGGCTATCCACATATCCGGTGGCGGTGGGGGTGTGGAAGGTGATGATCTGTCCCACCCGCACGTCGCGCAGCGGCTCGGGCGTGTCCACCACCATGTCGCCGGGGCGGATCGTGGGGGTCATGCTTCCGCTCAGCATCGTCACTGGGCGGTAGCCAAAGATGTGCGGGGCCACGCCGATTGCGAGGAACATGAAGACCCCCACCAGCAGCGCAAGTGTCGTCGCGATCTCCATCGTCGCACGCGCCACGCGCACGTGGGGGCGGCGCGCTCCACGTGCTCGCACGGGCGCCGGTGCCACTGTGGCGGGTGCCTGCGCCGGTGGCCTGCTCACCACGGGAGAGCCGGGCCGCGGCAGGGTCGCGTGCGCCGGGAGTCGTACCGGCGCGGGGAGGGGGAAGAAGATGGGTTGGTTGGCGGTGCTCATTGTTGTGCTCCGCACCGGCGCCGGCCGAGGCTTGGTGTCCTCGGCCGGCGCGCCGTGCGCGTCTGCCGGTCCATACCGGTGGTTGTCACGGGCTGGTGGGCTGTGGTTACTGGTTGGTGGCGGCCCGCTGGGTCCCGAGGAACGTGTAGGTGATGGTGCTGCTCTGGTTCTGCATCGTGTTGGTCGCCGAGCTGGGCAGCGTGAGCGTCACCAGCAGGTGATCAACGCCGCCCGCGTTGAGCGCGGCCAGGCCGGGTAGGGTGATGTTGGAGCCGATCACTGCGCGCGAGGCAAGCACTGTGCCGGTCGTGCCCGGGCAGGTGTAGGTGTAGGCAGGCGAGGTGCCGGCCTCGGTCCATGCCACCGAGCACGACTGGATCGTCATCTGCAATCCGTTGGTGGTTTCGGTGTCCAGCAGGCTGGAGGGGCTGGCGGTGGTGGTGAGGGCGATCGACGCCAGTCCGATAGTGCCGGTGTCGGACAGCTGCACCTGGCGCTGGATGGTGTCGCCCGGCGCGATGTTGCTGGCACCGACCGTCAAGCGGTTGGTGGCCGTGCCGGCGGTACCCAGCCCGATCGCCACCGTGCCTGAGGACACCGATTGGGTCGCGGAGGTGCTGGAGCTGAATGTGCCGAACGTGCCCAGTCCGGCGATTGCCGCGCTGGCGCCTACAACTGCTCCGGTGGCCAGTACACGTGAGCGCATCGATGTGAGGTTCATGGTGGTGATTCCTTTCGCATTTGTCGTGTCGCGGCCCGCCTCGTGCTGACCGTGTACGAGCAGAATCGATCCGCCGCGTGTGAGCGCGGTGGGTGCCCGGGATGAAAACGGTATGAGCGCGCTCCTGCTGAGATTTGCGCCCGCGCAACGCCCGGTGGCCGGGCGGCGGGTGGCTCCTGCGAATGCGTCCGCGCCGGGCGCGCGAGGCCAGCGTCAGCCGGCGGGTGGCTGTTCGGCTCTGGCCCGGCGGGGCAGAGCCAGCAACGAGCAACGCGCGTGGCGCTCAAGGTAATCGGAGGTGCTGCCCACCACCAGGCGACGCAGCGGGCCGTAGTTGCGCGATCCGACTACCAGCAGGTTGACCTCGCCGCTGAGCTCCGCCAGCTCCTCGCCCGGCAGCCCGTACACCGCGCGGCCCTCAACGTCCTCCAGTGCCCGCAGTCGCTCCTTGGCGTCCTTCACCAGCGCCTCGATCGTGTCGCCCAGCGCCGGGGGCGTGAGGCCGGTGAACGAGTAGGCCGGGATCGAGACAACCTCCAGCGCAATCAGCTTGGCGCGCTGCTGCGCGGCCACGGCACGCGCCGCCACCAGCGCCGCCTCACTCTCGGGCGAGGCGTCGTAGCCCACGCCGATGCTCGCCAGCGGCAGCGGATGCTCGGCGTAGCCGCGGGCTGCGATCGCCACCGCGCAGGGCGCCCCGTTGAGCGCCGCGCGGGTGTCGTCGCCCAGCATCGCCCTTCCGAGCACCCCGCGACCGCAGGAGCCCACGACCAGCAGGTCGGCGCCCCGTTCCTCGGCCAGGTCGTGCAACCCGCGGCCGGGGGAGAGCGCGAGGAAGCTCACCAGCTCGGCGGCGTCGGCGTCAAGGCCGGCCTCAGCGCGCTCGCGCTGCAGCAGCTCGTGCGAGGCCTTCTGCTCCTGCGCCGTCAAACCAGGAGTGATCGCATGCGCAGGGCTCAGCTCGCCGCTGTGCACGTTTGCGAGAATCAGCTTCCCCTCTGGGCTCACGAGGTGGCGTGCCAGCTCGATCGCGTCGCGGCCGGTTGGCCGCCCATCGACTCCCACGATCACGTTCTCGAACATGCTCTCGCCCTCTTGTCGGTGCTTTTCCGCAGTGGCTTGGCGCCTTTATACGGTGGCCGGCGGCCCCCCTGGAGCCTAGCTTGATTAACCATATGGCCGCCCGCCCACACATCGCCCCGCTTCCGCCTCCGCGCAAGCTTGGCGTGAGCCCGGTACCGATCTCCGTGCTGATCGCCGACGACCACGTCGCCGTGCGTCGCGCGTTGCGGCTCCTTCTCGAGGGTGAGCACGACGTCGAGGTGATCGCCGAGGTCGCCGACCTTACGACGGTGATCGAGCAGGCGCGCACCGCCCGCCCGCACGTCCTGGTGCTGGACCTCGACCTGCCCGGCGGCTCCAGCATCCATACGATCGGGCGCTTGCGGGCCCATGCGCCCGAGACGCAGATCGTGCTGCTCACCTTGGAGGAGAGCCCGGTCTTCGCCGCCCAGGCGCTTGCCGCCGGCGCGAGCGGGCTGGTCGCCAAGCATCACGCTGACAGCGAGCTGCCGCCGGCGATCCGCGCGGCCGCGCTCGGGAAGGTCTACGTCAGCCCGTCGATCGAGGCGCGCCTGGATGTGCTGCGGGCCGCCCAGGTCGAGGACCGCCTCAGCCACCGCGAGATCGAGGTCCTGCGGCTGATCGCGCTCGGCTTCACCAGCGTCGAAATCGCCCGCCAGCTCAACCTCTCCCCGCGCACGGTCGAGAGCCACCGCGCGCACATCACCGGCAAGCTCGGTCTCTCCACCCGCGCCGAATTGGTCAGCTACGCGATCGGCCGCGGGCTGCTGGAGACCGACCCCGGCGGCTAACTGGCTGGCTGAACTAACTGGCTGACTGAAAGAAGATGGGCCCGTCTCGGTGAGCCTTCGTCGCCGGCTCCCACCCTCTAACCGCCCAGCCGCTCGTCCTCCCGGCGGTACCCCAGGCGCGCCGAGATGCGATCGGCGGTGGAGATCAGGTGTGGCCCGAGCGCGTCCACGAATTCCTCCATCGCGATCATCGAGCTGTGCGCGGTCATCGAAGCTGCTGCGACCACATCGCTCCCGCTGGAGCGCACCGGGGCGGCGATCTCGTACATCCCGGCTGCCAGCTCTTCGTCGGCGACGGCAAGGCTCTCGTCGCGGATGCGCCCGAGCTCCTGGCGCAGGGCGGTCTTGCTCTTGATCGTGTTGGGAGTGTGTTTGGTCAGCTGCAGCTCGGCCACCCGCTCGCGCTGATCCTGGTCAGGAAGGTTGGCGAGCAACAGCTTGCCCGCCGCCGTCGCATACAGCGGTAGTCGTGAGCCGGGCGCGAGACCGAGGTCGATCAGCCGCTGGCCCCGGCGTCCGCCACGCAGCCAGTCGACCAGCAGCAGCTCGGGGCCGTCCACCACCGCCACGGAGACGGTGAAGCCGGTCCGCCCGCGCAACTCCTCCAGGTAGGGGTGGGCGTGCTCGAAGAGGCTCATGCCGTTCATCGCCGAGATGCCGAGGTCGGTGACGCGCAGCGTCAGGTGGTACTTGCGTTTGATCCCCTGTTCCAGATAGCCCAGCCGCGTCAGCGTAATGACGTAGCGGTGGGTGGTCGAGCGGCTCATCCCCAGCTCGTCGGCGAGGTCGGCGATGCCGAGCACCGGCCGGGCGGGCGTGAAGCAGCCGAGGATCGCGAGACCACGCTCCAGCGACTGCGAGAAGCGCGGCTCCTGCAGCGTCGGGATCGCGGGGGCCCACTCGTCGGCAGCCACTGGCGGGTTTGCTCCGAGCCTAGGCATGGTCAGCGTCCCTTCCCTATCGCGGCCGGCTCGCCGACCTCCACCGACCCGTTGCCGGGCCTCGCTGCCTGCCTGGGCCTGCCGGTCTCTGCTCTGCTCGCTTTGGGACGCATCTTGCCTCCGTCGGAATAGGCTCTCATGTTCCAATAAGTCATCGTTCTAGATCATGCCTTCTTCCTGGTGGAATCGCTAGAAATCCGTTCCAATTGGAACGGATTTGTTCCGATTGGAACGGGGGTCTCATGTAGGGGCCTCGCCGAACCCGCCACGCATGCGCCAACGAGCATCCCTACGCGGCGGCTCACGCCGGTGGGCGCGCACGCGGCCTGCTCGCCCGGGCGCTGCGCCTTTGCAGAAGCACCCGAGACCCCGCGTGGGGCACCAGTACGGCGCTGCGCCACCGCTCGCGCTCAATCTCGGCGCTCACCGGCAGCACTCTGCGTGTGGAGAGTACCTCACGCAGCACCGTCTGCATCTCCAGTAGGGCGAAATGGCGCCCCACGCAGCTCTTGCGCCCCGCGCCCCACGGCAGCCACGTGGGCGATTGGCTGATCTCGCCCAGGAAACGCTCGGGCCGGAACGCCTCTGGCTCCGGGTAGAGCTCCGGATCGTGATGCACGAGATACGTGCACCCCAACAGGCGTGCCGGGGGGCGATATGCCCAGCCTCCGATCTCGATCGGCTCGACGACCGCGCGGGGAATGAGAAACGGAAAGGCCGGCCGGTGCCGGAGGGCCTCCTCGATGGTCGCCGTCAAATATCGCTCTCCTTTCCCGCCGTCGAGCTCTTCCAGCAGACGCCGTTGCGCCCGGCCGTTGTGGGCCAGCAGCTGGAAGGTCCACGCCAGCTCCGCCGTCGTCGTCTCGTGTCCCGCCAGCACCATCGACATCAGGTTGTCGCGGATCTGCCGGTCGCTCATCGCCGAGCCGCCGGGATTGCGCGCCGCCAGCAGCGCATCCAGCAGATCGCCATGCGAGCCTTCGGCTCGCCGCCCACGGACGAGCGCGAAGATCAGCTCGTCGGCTCTTGACCTGTGCTTGACGAACCGCCTCCAGGTGCCCCCCCAACCCGGGAGGTGGCGCAGCTGTGCAACCTGCACAACGGAGCTGCCCGCCACCGACAACGAGTCCAGCAGCCGGTCGTGCAAGGCATCCAGGAGATCATCCTCCTCGGCCAACACGGCCCTCAATATCAGCTTCAACATCAGCGAGCGCACGCGCGGGTGGAGTGCAAACGGGGTGCCGAGGGGCCACGATGCGACCTCGCGCTCGACCGTTTCGAGCATCATCGTCGCGTAGCCCTCCACCGCTTTGCGATGAAACACGGGCATCACCGCACTGCGTCCACACCTGTGCACATCCTCCTCGCACAGCATGAAAGAGCTCGCTCCGATCAGCGGCGCCAGCAACGCTCCCCCTGCCCCCGGATGCAGGACGGCCGGCGGCGCGGCGATCATCTCCTGTACATCGCCCGGGTCACAGAGAAATACAAGTGGTGGCATGTCCATCGGGTAGACGGTGAAGCGGCAGCCGTAACGAGCTCGACAGCGCTCGAGGTAGGAGAAAAACCACCGCTGGCATGCCACTGTTTGAAGCAGCGAAGGGATCGGCATCGTCGGCGGAAGATCCCTCCTGATACGCGCGATGAGTGGGTCTGGGTCGGTTAGCGGCATCCTGGCTCCTTGTGATCGATTTAGTGACGTTGTTGGGCGTAGGCGATGCGCCATAGCCGTAAGATTGGAAGCAGCAGGCGGGTGAGGGCGCCGCCGGCACGCACTAAGCCCCTGGTTGTTTCGCGCATCGCCTCGGTGTGCGCGCTGTCCTTTGAGAGGTACATCGCGACCATGCATGCGACGATGACCTCGTGTCGCTCCCCGTCGCGCAGCGAGCGTGCCTCTTTCAGCGAGCGTTCCACCAGCTCGCGTATACGAGCCGCCGCAAGCTGGCGCGTGGAGTAGTGAGAAACGTAGCTGTGGTCTCCATTGACGAGGTCTTCGACCTGGTCGACGTAGCTGTCGAGCATTGTCGTCGCCGCCGAGATCCACGGAAAATAAGCCGCGCATGCTCGTGTGAGGTGCTCACCGTCGCAGTCCGGCTCGGTGCCGAGCGCGAGCAGAGCGTGAATCGTGAGAGAGGCGCTTGCCGCCCCGCTCAGCTCAAACCAGTTCACATCGGAGGTCACTGGGAACGCCTCTGCTGCCCACCTCCGCAGGTCCGTGTCGCGCAGCGCCGGGTCGAGATCGTGATTGATGGCCAGCACCTGTGCGCGAATCGCTTCGCGCACAAGCAGTGGGCGAATCGCCCAGTATGAAGGCAGCTTGCGGCAGCATTCGCGGCAGGCCTCCACGAGTATCCGCAGATAGCCGCCGTCGTCCGCGCACTTGTGGTGGCGGTAATAATCTGACATTGGCCGAGCCAGATCGAGGGCGTCGAGGAGCGCGAGGTGAAGCTGGCGCCCATTCACCTGGCCGGCCGCGGCGCCGCGCTCGTTCACTCCGTCGAGGAAGTCCCAGACGATCTCATACGCGACCAGCAGGCGCAGAAGGTTGTAATCGCGTGCCCTGGGAATCGTCCACAGCAGGGCCGCCCCGTCAGTGTGTCCGCGCTTGCGGGTGAGGGCGCTCAGCGCGTCGTTGCGAAGCGCCGGATCGGGGATATCGACCGCGCGTGCCTTCCAGCCCCGCACCTCGCCGGCAACCGCCGCCAATCCCCACCCGAGCTCGCGCGTGGCCGCCGCGACGAGCGCCCGCGATTGACCGGCCGATAGTGGCGCCGGGTCGTGTTCACTCCCACAGGCGCTACATGCGCACCTCTCAGAACGCCGGACTGGCTGTCCTCGGAGGCACACGCACTACGAGATATCCTGGCAGGGCAACCACTGTGACGGTGACGATCGTGAGCAGCGCAAAGCTGGAGAGCGCCGCGAAGGCTTCGACGTCGAAGGCGACGGGAAAGCCGGTGACGCTGGCCAGGAAGTGACTTCCCAGCAGCTGCGCGCAGAGGCCGAAGCTAGCGCCAATCAAGCAGCCCGCCACCAGCATCACCGCGCTTTCGCACAGCAACCAGCGCCACAGCACCGCCCTGCGGTAGCCCTGGCACTTGATGAACGCGACGAGGTCGCGGCGCTGCCAGATCATCGCGCCCATCGCCCCCGCCACGGCCAGCACGGCGGCGATCAGGACGAGCAGCCTGATCTGTGTGAGTCGCGAAAGCCCCTGGCTTGCGAGCGCGTAGTGACGCTGCGTGCGCTCGGCCGCGGTTTCCACCGTGAGACCCGTTTCTGCCCCCAGGCTGTGTTGAACGCTTTCACGCACAGCCACGACGGAAGCGCCTGGCCGCGTCTGGATCGCGTAGGCGCTTGGGTCGCTGCTCGCCCAGGCACGGGCGTAGTCGGCGGAGCTGAGGATGATCGCGCCGGGTGGCCAGCCGAGGTTTGTGATCAGCGCGGCCACTCGCAGGCGAATCGGCCGCGGTGTTGGAAGCGTGAACGGCTGACCGATGTGCAGGTGCTGTTCGGATGCGAGCGCCTTCGAAAGCACCGCCCAGCCCCCGTCGCGGACGCCGTTGCCGGCCCCGAGCAGGTTGCCGCTCACGAGCTGACTGGAGGGCACCGGCTGGGTGACGCTGCTCGGCGGCGCGATCACCCACAGGCGCCGATCGCCCCAGTCGAGAAAGCTGCCACGGTAGATGCCGACGGCGGCCACACCGGGCAGGCGCGCGAGCGCGGGTGCGTTGTTCCCTTTGAAGGAGGTTGTGGCAAACGCATTGGATTCCCCCTTTGGAGTGACCCACACATTGGCGCCCGCGTCGAGCTGGCGCGCGGAGGAGTCCAGGCCCCGCTGGAGGTTGGCCTGCGTGCCCTGGAACTCAACCGTGCCAAACACCGCAACGGCAGCCGTGGCGGCAATCGCCAGCGAGCGCACGCGGGTCTCGCGTGTCTGAAGCTCGGTCACCGCAAGCACCGTCGCCGCGCCGTCGAGCAGACGCTGGGTGCGCTCGAACAGCGTGACGATCCCGTCGAAGAGCAGCGGCAGCAGGCAGGCCATCGCCACGACCAGTGTCCCCAGTCCCACCAGCCCGCTCTGGGGACGAAATATGAGAATCGGGATCGTGCAAGCGAGGCACAGAAGCCCGACCGCGAGTCGCGTCCGGAACCACCACCGGCGGTGATGTGGCGAGGAGCGCTCTCCCTCCAGCGGCTGCGCCAGGATGTCGCGCAGCGGCCACAGCACGCCGGCGACCGCGGCTGTCAGTCCGGCGCCGACTGCCAGCGCCACGCTTTTCCAGGTCACGATCCGCCCGGTGCCCACCGGGAACGCGAATGAGAGGTAGCCGGGGATCGCGTGGAACACGGCGATCGAGAACGCCTCGCCGAGTGCGAGGCCGAGGATGCAGGCCAGCAGGCCGAGCACGGCGGCGTCGAACAGCAGGATCTGGACGGTCATGAAGCGAGTTGCGCCCTGCGGTCGGATGTCCGCGATCAGCCTGCGCCGCGAGGGCACCGTCACCAACATCGCGTTGAGCGCGAACATAAAGCCCACCAGAGCGCTGATCGCTGAGAACAGCATCTCGCTCTGGCTCTCGGGATACACCGCCACTCCGAACAGCGTCGCGTCGAAGTCGCTTGGCTCGACGTTGACCGGTGCGGTCGCAGCCAGCCGCTTCAGGCCGGTCCGTACCTCGGGTTCACGCCCCGGCCGGGCCTGCACGAAGATGCGCGTGATGCGGCCCCGCATGTCGGTGATCGTCTGCGCGTAGCCGACGGGTGCGAGCGCGACGGGGCTGTGCACCAGCCCGCCGATGTCCGCTTCCCCGAGCGTGGCTCCCAGCAGCGTCGGCACCACGCTCGCGCCGATCTGGATCTTCATCGTCTCAAGCGGCCCCGCCCCGATTTCTTCGGCGAGCGGCGCCGGCAGCGCGATCGCTCGCTGTGCGGCGAGCTGCGTGGCGGAGAAGCGCCGCAGCAGGGCGCCCGCGAAGTGCGCAAAGCGCGGATCGGTGCCGATCAGATCGACCGAGCGCTGAACGCCCTCTGGCCCGATCACGTTGGCCTGCTGCTCGAGCACCGGCAACGCGGTCTTCACGCCTGGCACGCGCCGCACCTCCCCCAGCAGCCGTTCGCTGAATCCGCCAGGACCCCTGGCGTCGACCTGGAACTGGGTGTTGCCCACCAGCTGGCTGTTGAGCTGCGAGACCGAGTGGGTGAGGCTGGTGCTGGCGACCTGCGAAGCGAACAGCAGCGCCACCCCGACGGCGATCCCGATGATCGCGAAGCACTCCTGTACGAGCACCGCGCGTGCGCGCAGCCGCGCCCGGTAGAGCCAGAGGATGTCCACGAAGCTCATGTGCGCCATCGTCAGCCCAGCTCCGGCAGCGAGGATGTCGGCACCAGCACGTGCTCGGGCCGGTACTCCCCCATGCGCCCGTCGCGCAGCTCGTGCACCTGGTCGGCAAAGGTGGCGGCCTGCGGGTCGTGCGTAGCGAGCACGATCGTGGCGCCGCGTTCGGTGCAGAGCTCGCGCAGCAGCGCCAGCACTTCCCGGGTGCGCTGCGTGTCGAGTGTCCCGGTTGGCTCATCGGCGAGCACCAGCTTCGGGTCGGTCGCCAGCGCCATCGCGATCAGCACACGCTGACGCTCGCCCATCGAGAGCTGCTCGGTACGGTGCTGCATCCGTTCGCCCAGTCCCAACCGGTCGAGCAGCGGTTCGATCGTGCGTCGCGCCTGGCGCTTGTTGGTCAGCCACAGCTTCAGCGACGCGTTCTCGATCGCGCGCGCCCCGGGAATCAAGTTGTGCGGCTGCCCGATGATCCCCAGCCGATACAGCCGGTAGCGGTCACCCTCGCTGGGGGACATTGTGCAGACGTCATCGCCGTCCACCAGCACGCTGCCGCTGTCGGGGACGCAGAGCCCCGCGATCAGCTCTAGCAGCGTCGTCTTGCCCGAGCCGCTGGGTCCGTACAGCGCAACGAACTCCCCCGCTGCGGCGCTCATCGAGACGCCGTCGACAGCGCGGATCGGCTCGCCTTCCCCCACGCGATAGTGCTTGACGAGATCGCGGAGCTCGAGCACCGGCCGGGACACTAACCCCCGAGGCGGCGCGAGCCGTGGCTCTGGTAGGCGCTGCCGGGGAAGTCGATTACCTCTGCCAGTTCGCCGCCCTGTTCGGCGAGCAGGGTGAGCCGCCCACGTTCGAGCGACCACACGCGGTCGGCGGCCAGCGCGGCCTCGAGATCGCTGCAGCTCATCAGCACTCCGCACCCGAGCTCTCTCACCAGTCTCAGCAACAGCTCGCCGGCCTCGCGCGTGCGACCGATCCCAAAGCCGTCCATCAGATCGTCGACCACCAGCAGGCTCGGCGCGCTGGCGATCGCGCGGGCGAGTCCGACCAGCACTCGCTCCCAGTTGGAGAGCTCCGCCCAGCGCTGCCCTGCGCAGCCCGCTGCACCGACGCGTTCGAGTGCCTCCATTGCCAACTCACGCCCCTGTCGCTGTCCACGCCTGCGGCCGATCGCCAGCGGCAGCCCGACGTAATCGAGCGCCCTGAACTTCACGCCGGTGCCCTCGCGGTGGACCCATGCGATCTCTGCCCCCAGCAGCCGTGCGCGCTCCCGGTCGGAGGCGCCCGTGAGTTCCTCATGCTCCAGCCACACCTCGCCCGCGTCCGGCGACTCGATGCCGGCGGCGATCTTTAGCAGTGTGGTCTTGCCCTCCCTGCGCCCTCCCACGATTGCTGCGACCTCCCCCGGGCAAAGCTCGAGCGAGACATCCAGCAGCACCTGCGATCGGCGCTCGCCGCGCGCATATCCCTTGCACACTCCCCGCAGCCTCAGCAGCTCAGCCATCGCCGCTGCCCAGCTCCTCGCCGTCGTCAACTGTGTCTTCGAGCTCACGCCGCAGGCGCCGCAGGCGCCGGGCGCGCATTCCCCACAGCATCGCTTCGTCGGTCATCAGGGCGCGCCGCACCCTGCCTCGCAGGTCGGTGGTGCTCTGCGTGGGCCCACCGCCGAGCGCCGGGCCGAGGCGTTTGAGCTGCCACTCGACGTTCAGGCGGGAGCTGGCGGCGGCAAACTCCCGTGCGCACGCCTCCTCCTCCTCGCGGATCGCCGCGATCAGGTCTGGTACGTCCTCCTCCTCGGCGAGCTCGAGTTTGGCGTGCACCGCGTCGCGCAAGGCGAGTGGGGCCGCCGAGGACGCCCTCAGCCAGTCGCGAAACTCCTCGACCCCCGCGTCGGTCGCTTCGTAGCGGTCGAGTGCGCGCTCAGCGCCATGCTCGATCAGGCGCACGAGGCCCTGCTTTTCGAGGCTGGGCAAGCTGTTGTGGGCGACCGAGCGCGACCACTGCGCGTGGGGAAAGCGCTCGACCAGCCGTGCGCCGAGGCTGTTGACCGTGTCTGTCTTCTGGACCACGAGGCCCAGGATTGCCATGCTGGCTGTCAGATCGCCTTTACGTGGTGGAGCCATTGCTGTGGATCGTATTCGAAATCCGAACGGAAAGGTGTCGCGCTGAATCGTTCCAACCTACCATACTCCCGCAGGCATTTGTCGGTATCTTGGGAGAATGGCTTGGCCAAGCGATATACAGGGCAGGCCCCCTGGGGCTGGAGCCATTTCGTCCCAGCTGGCGATCGCACGGGATGCTCTCTGTCTGCGCCCTAACCATCGGCCTGGGCCGGTCTCGGGAACTCGATGATCTCGGCCTCGGTGACCTCCTGCTCGGAGAGCAGGCTCAGCCGTCCGCGCTCCAGCGACCACACGCGGTCGGCGATCAGCGCGGCCTCCAGATCGGTGCAGCTCATCAGTGCCCCGCAACCCAGCTCGCTCGCCAGCGCCAGCAGCAGCTCGCCGGCTTCGCGCACGCGGCGCATGCCGAGGCCGTCGGTGACGCTGTCGAGCACCAGCAGCTGCGGCTCGCACACGATCCCCCGCGCCAGCCCCACCAGAACCCGCTCCCAGTCCGAGAGCTCCTCCCAGCGCTGTCGCGCGCAGCGCCCGGCGCCGACGCGATCCAGCGCGCGCTGCACCTGCTCGCGTGCCTCGCGCCGCCCGCGCCCGCGCCCCAGGGCCAGGGGCAGTCCGAGGTAGTCGAGCACCTCGAGTCTCACCCCTGGGCCCTCGCGGTGGATCCATGCGATCTCGCCTCCCAGCAGCCTCGCGCGCTCCTCGCGCCCCATCAGCGTCAAATCGCGTGTGCCCAGCCGCACTTCACCGGTGTCTGGCGGCTCGATGCCGGCGGCGATCTTCAGCAGCGTGGTCTTGCCCTCGTCGCGCGCCCCGACGATCGCCCCGATTTCGCCGAGCTGGAGCTCCAGCGATACGTCGGTCAGCACCCGCAGGCGCCTCCCCCCGCGCCGGTAGCTCTTGCTCACTCCCTGCAGCGCCAGCAGCTCACCCATCCCACCTTCAAGCATGACGCATCTTGAGCCTTTCGTCTACAGAAGGTCGGGATTCGGGGAGAGTAGTGCGTCCGACGGGGCTCGAACCCGTATCTGCGGCTCCAAAGGCCGCTGCTCTTAGGCGCGGAGTTCTCTGGCGCTTCAGAGTGTCGCGGCCGCGGAGAGGCACGGCTCGGAGCCGCCGGCTCGTGGCATGAGGCCGCCGGTTGGAGGTGGCTCCCACGACATCCTCCCCAACCGGATACTAGCTTTGCCATTGACCCGTTGAGCTACGGACGCGTGTGAAGATGGCCTGCATCACCCGCCGCTGGGCATCGCCTCCTTTGTCCGCGGTTGGACAACCCACGGCGCGTTGCTCACCAGCGAGGAGTTGCCGGCCAGCGACCACAGCTCCTCGGCGATGTGGGGCGTGAGCGGGGCGAGCATCCGCACCAGCAGCAGCAGGGCCGCCACGATCGCCTCGCGATCGGCCCGCTCGAGCTCGCCGCCGCGGCGCTCCAGCGCCCGCTGTTCGAAGTCCTGGATGCGCGTCAGGAGCAGCATCGAGTTGTGGGCCGCGCGCTGCATCTCCAGGCGCTCGAGATTCTCGGTGACCTTCTCGCACGCCACCCGGCACCAGTTGGCGAGACGCCGGTGCAGCTTGTCGGAGGCGTCGATGCACGCTTCGCCCTCGATTTGGAGGCCCCACTCCCGCAGCCGCCCCTCGGCATAGCCATAGAGCTTCTTGAGGAAGATCTGGCAGTAGCGCACCGGCTGGTCGTTCCAGTTGAAGATCCGCCCGGGGGATGCGGCGTGGAGCACTGCCAGGCGCACCGTGTCGGCGCCCACGGCGGCGACCAGTTCGTTGGGGTCGACCACGTTGCCGAGGTGCTTGCTCATCTTGCGCCCCTCGAAGCGGATCATCTGGTGCATCAGCGCTTTCTTGAACGGCTCGCGGTCGGGCAGCTCGGGCAGCTGCCCAAGATCCTGCAGCACCTTCCCGATCAGCCGCTGGTCGAACATGTAGCCGCCGGCGTCCGCTCCCCACACGATCTGCTCTGCCGGCAGCCAGCGCGCGTATTCGGGGTGGCTGAACATCGCGCTGGAGCGGCCCTCGGGGGGTACGCAAATCGGCATCCACATCCACATCCCGTCGACGTGGCAGTCGATCGTGTCCGTCTCTCTCTTCGCCCCGCTTGCGCAGCGCGGGCAGGAGGTCTCGTAGAAGTCGGGGCGGCTCGCCAGCGGGTTGCCGCCCTCGCGCGGGATCTCGAGATTCTCGGGCAGTCGCACCGGCAGCTCCTGGAAGGGCACGGGGACGGTGCCGCACGTGGGGCAGTGGATCAGCGGGATCGGCGCACCCCAGGCGCGCTGGCGCGAGATCGCGAAATCGCGCGCCCGGTAGCGCACCGCCGGTCGTGGCGTGGCGGGTGCCTTGGAGGCCTTCCACGCCGTGCCGCTGGGCGCGGGCAGCCGCTGTGCGATCGAGGCGTCCGTGGGGTCGCGCTCGGGGATCCCCAGCATCGCGGTCGGCCCGAAGCGGGCGTCGACCAGCGGGGAGATCACGATCGGCACCATCCCTGCCACGCCCGGGACGGTGGCGAGCGCGCCCGTCTGCACCACCGGGGTCTGCTCGACGTCGCGATCCTCGCGCCGCCAGCCCGCCTCGCGCATCCCCGCCAGCTGCCCGGCCACCTCCGGGTCGGCGGTCCAGCGCTCGATCTCGTGATGCCCTGGAGAGACCGCCACGAACGCCGCCTGCGCGATCGCCTCCGGATGGGGGGTGAAGACGGTGAGCGTGGCGCCGTCGAAGGTGCTGGCGTCCAACTCCACGCCGTCGACGCGGCCGAGCACCGCGCGCTGGGCGCCGATCGCGGCCTTGTCCCAGCCGGTGAGCGCCTCGAGGCCGCGCTCGTTCTCCTGCACGTAGGCGGTGATTCGCATGAACCACTGGGGCATCCGCACGAAGCGCACCCCCGAGTGGCAGCGCCAGCAGGTGCCGTCCTCGACCTGCAGGGTGGCGAGCACCGTCTGGCAGGAGTCACACCAGCTGACCTGCGCCTCCTGGCGGTAGATCAGGCCACGCTCGAGCATCGCCAGGAACAGCCACTGCGTCCAGCGGTAGTGCTCGGGCTCGGAGGAGACGAAGCTGCGCTCCCAATCGCAGGAGTAGCCGAGCGCTTCGAACTGGCCGCGCATCCGCTCGCAGCAACGTGCCACCCATTCGTGCGGTGAGATCTCGCGCCGCTGCGCCTCGAGCTCCGCGGGCAGCCCGAAGGAGTCGAAGCCCAGCGAGAACAGCACCGCACGGCCGCGGGCGCGCAGAAAGCGCGCGTAGGCGTCGGCGATCGTGTAGCTGCGGATGTGTCCCATGTGGGCGTCCCCCGAGGTGAAGGGACAGCCCGCGAACACGTATGCCGGCTCGCGCTCATCCTGCGGTGGGGGCGCGGCGAACGCGCCTGCCTCTGTCCACGCGGCGTGCCAGCGCGACTCGATCGGAGCGTGGTCGTAGTCGGCGCCCCGAGTCGAAAACGAATTGGCGCTACTGGTCGTGGCGCCGGCGGGGCGCTCGCGGCCGCAATCCGCATCACGACTGGGGGGAGAAACCCCTGCGCCGGTGAGAGCGGAGGAGGAGGTGGCGTCGCTGGGAGAAGCGTTCATGATTTCGACGCTACCGGATAGAGCGCAGGAAGTCCAGAAAGACTCAAACTCATCCGATATGTTGATGCACGCCTGATGTCCTGCCAAGCTCCGGACGGATGGCCGCCCCACTGCCGCTCGCGCGAGTCGAGGGTGTGGGGTGGCCCCGTCTGGCCGACCTGACTAGCACCCGAGAGCACAAAGCTTTGGGTCCATGGCGGCGAACGCCGTGGATCCCCAAGACGAGGCGTGAGGGATAGGAGACCGCGATGGCGCACTGTGCGGTGCTGACAAACGATCTGCAGTACGACCTCGTCAACAAGAACGAGGAGCGCAGAGCTGCCGTCGCGGCCTTCACGCCGGGGATGCAGCGCTTCCTCGCGGAGATGCGCACGCTGGGCGTGCCGGTGGTGCACCTGCAGCTGATCAACCTCGATGACGACCCCCACGCCGAGCGCTACGACGGGTGGCTGCCGGCGACCAAGGGCTCCGACGGCGCGCGCATCGTGCAGGAGTTCCTGGCCGCCGAGGACGTGGTGGTGGAGAAGAACAAGGACAGCGGCTTCTTCGAAACCGAGCTGCACGACCGTCTCCAGGAGCTCGGCGTGGACACGGTGATCATCACCGGGATGCAGACCCAGATCTGCGTGCAGACCACCGCCGCCGACGCCTTCTTTCGCGGCTACAACGTGATCGTCCCGCCCGATGCGGTCGTCTCGGCGCGCCCCGAGGACCAGGCACGGGCGCTGGAGTGGTTGGGGTCCTACTGCGCGACAATCATCACCACCTCCGAACTCGCCGCGGCGATCGCGCAGGACAGCCTGCCCACCTTCAGCGTGGTGCCGATCCCGTGACCACCGGAGTGATCCAGCTCGACCACGGCACCGGTGGGGGGATGAGCCAGGAGCTGATTGCCGAGCTGATCGCTCCGCGCCTCGGCGCTGTGCACTCCGGCCGCATGGAGGACAGCGCGGTGCTGGAGCTCGAGGTCAACCGCATCGCGCTCACCACCGACTCGTTTGTGATCGACCCGATCTTCTTCGGCAATGGCGACATCGGCAAGCTGGCGGTGTGCGGCACGGTCAACGATCTCGCAGTCAGCGGCGCGGTGCCGCGTTACCTGACGCTTTCGCTGGTGCTGGAGGAAGGCTTTGCGCTCGCCGACCTGGAGCGGGTGCTGGACTCGGTGCGCGAGGCCGCCGCCGCCGCGCGTGTGGAGGTGGTGGCGGGCGACACCAAGGTGGTGAGGGCCGGAGAGATCGACAGGCTGTTCATCAACACGGCCGGCGTGGGCCTGTTCGAGCGCGACCTCGAGCTCGGGGTCGGGCGCGTGGTGACCGGGGATACGGTGATCGTCACAGGATGGTTGGGCAACCACAGCATTCACATCCTCTCGCTGCGCGAGGGCCTCGGCTTCGAGCAGCGCGTGCTCAGCGACTGCGCGCCCTTGGATGGGATGGTCGGGGATGTGCTGGAGGAGCAGGGCCGGAGCGTGCGCTGCATGCGCGACATCACGCGCGGGGGTCTCGGGACGGTGCTCAACGAGCTGGCGGAGGGCGCCGGGGTGTCGATCCGGATCGAGCGGCAGCGGTTGCCGATCCAGCACGAAACCGCGATGGCGGCGGACATGCTGGGGGTCGACCCGCTGTACCTCGCCAACGAGGGCAACATCTGCATGCTGGTCGCGCCGGGGGCCGCCGCTGAGATTCTCGAGGTGGTGCGCCGCCACCCCAACGGTGGCGCGGCGCAGATCGTGGGCACGGTGCGCGAACGCGAGGGCAGCCCCGTGACGATCGTGGGTACCGATGGCACTGAGACAGTCGTCGAGTTGCTCTACGGCGCCGAGCTCCCGCGGCTGTGCTGAGGAGCGTCGATGGAGGACGGTCATGGCCCCCAATTCCAGCCCGCCATGCGGCAGCCCGGTGTCCGAGCCGGCTACTGAGCCCGGTCTGGCGGGACTCGAGACGCGGCGCTACCAGATCCGCGGGATCGTGCAGGGAGTGGGCTTCAGGCCGTTCGTGTTTCGCGCTGCCGAGCGTCACGCGCTCGGAGGCTGGGTGCGCAACGACTCCGACGGCGTGGTTGTCGAGGTGCAGGGCCGCCCGCAGGCGCTGGAGGAGTTCATCCTCGAGATCCACTCAGGCGCGCCGGCGCTGGCGCGGGTGGAGTCGGTGGCGCTGCTCGAGCGCCGCCGTGAGGAGCGCGTGCTGGAGCGCTTCGAGATCCACCTCAGCGAGCACGGTCGCGGACAGGCGCGCACGCTGATCTCGCCCGACACGTGCGTTTGCGAGGAGTGCTTGCGGGAGCTGCTGGACCCCGCCGATCGCCGCTTCCGCTACCCGTACATCAACTGCACCAACTGCGGCCCCCGTTACTCGATCGTCAAGGGGGTCCCCTACGACCGCGAGCTGACCACGATGGCGGTGTTCCCGATGTGCGAGCGCTGCGAGCGGGAGTACCACGACGTGCGCGACCGGCGCTTTCACGCGCAGCCGACGGCCTGCTGGGAGTGCGGCCCGCGGGTGGCGCTGGTTCGTTTGGGAACCCAATCTCCCAGCCCGGCGGACCCGATCGAGGAGACCGTCCGCTTGCTGCGCGAAGGCGCGGTCGTGGCGGTCAAGGGCCTGGGGGGATACCACCTGATGGTGGACGCCCGCAACGAGGATGCGGTGGCGCGGCTGCGCCGACGCAAGCGCCGAGAGGAGAAGCCGTTCGCGGTGATGTCTCCAACTCTGGAGACGATCCGCCGCTATGCGCAGGTGGGCGAGCCCGAAGCGCAACTGCTCGGCGCCACCGCGCGGCCGATCGTGCTGGTGCGCAAGCGCATCGACGGCGCCAGCGAGGGGCTCGCCGCCGCGGTCGCGCCAGGCAACCGCAGCTACGGAGCGATGCTCGCCTACACCCCGGTGCATCACCTGCTCTTCACGGGCGGCCTCGACGTACTGGTCGCCACCAGCGGGAATGTCTCCGACGAGCCGATCGCATTCCGCGACGAGGATGCGCTCGAGCGCCTTGCGGGGATCGCCGACGCTTTCCTGATCGGGGAGCGAGAGATACACACTCGCGTGGACGATTCGATCGTGCGTTGCGTGAACGTCGGGGGCGCGCGCGATGAAACTACGTCGATCCGCCGCGCCCGCGGCTACACCCCCGAGCCCGTGAGGGCGCCGTTCGAGCTGCCTGCGCTGCTGGCGGTGGGGCCGGAGCTGAAGAGCACGGTCTGCCTCTCGCGAGGGCGCGAGCTGTTCCTCAGCCACCACATCGGCGACCTCAAGAACGAGGCGACGATGCGCTCTTTCGAGCACGCGATCGCGCACCTGTCGGGCTTGCTGGAGGTGACGCCAACGGTGATCGCGCACGACCTGCACCCCGGCTACCTCAGCACGAGGTGGGCGCTCGCGCAGCGGCGACTGCCGACGGTGGCGGTGCAGCACCACCACGCGCACATGGCGGCGTGCATGTGCGAGCACGGTCTCAGCGAGCCGGTGGTGGGGGTGATCTTCGATGGCACCGGGTATGGCACCGATGGCAACATCTGGGGGGGTGAGTTTCTGGTTGGCGACTACGTCGGCTTCGAGCGTGCGGCGCACCTTCAGTACTTCCGCCTGCCCGGCGGCGACAGGGCGGTGGAGGAGCCCTACCGGGTGGCTCTATCACTGCTGTGGGAGGCATACGGAGAGGCATTCGCCGACCTCGACCTGCCAGTGGTGAGCGAGCGTGCGCCGCGGGAGCTGGCGGTGCTGGCACAGATGCTGCGGACGGGACTGCGAGCGCCGCAAACCTCGAGCATCGGTCGCCTGTTCGACGGGGTGGCGGCGCTGCTCGGCGTGCGCGAGCGCTGCCGCTATGAAGCGCAGGCGGCGATCGAGCTCGAGCAACTGGTGGAGCCCGGCACGACGTATCGGCCGCTGCGCTGGGAGCTGTGCGGCCCCGAGCAGTGGCCATGGCGGATCGACGTACGGCCGCTGGTATGCGAGCTGGTGGGCGAGCTGGGCCGGCGAGACACCACCGCGACGCAGCTCAGCGGGCGCTTTCACCGCACCGTGGTCGACATCGTGCGTGGCACCTGCGAGGCGATTCGCTCCCGCACGGGCATCGAGCGGGTGGTGTTGAGCGGGGGCGTGTTCCAGAACGAGCTGTTGCTGCGCGGCTGCCACGACGCGCTGGGGGGGACGGGCTTCGAGGTGTATTCGCACAACCGCGTGCCCGCCAACGATGGCGGCGTGGCGCTCGGCCAGGCCCCCATCGCCGGTTGGGGGGCACGATGAGCGCCTTTGCGCCATCCGCCCCGGTGACCGATCCCTTCGAACAGTTGCACTTCGCGCCCGCGCCCGCGATCTCCGGGCCGGTGCCCGGTGCGCGCTCGCAGCGGATGCTCGCCGAACAGGCGGCGCTCGAGAGCCGCGCGCGCTCCTACCCCCGCGCCGTGCCGGTGGCCTTCGAGGAAGGACGGGGGGCGACGCTGCGCGACGTGGACGGCAACACCTACATCGACTTCTTTGCGGGTGCCGGTGCGCTCAACCTCGGCCACGGGCACCCCGCGGTCGCACACGCCGCGAGCGAGCAGCAGCAGCGGCTGGTGCATGCGCTTGACTTCCCGACGCCCGCGCGGCTGCGGTTGATGCGGCGCCTGAAGCAGATCCTGCCGGGGGCACTGCGGCGCACGGGCCGCTTTCACTTCGGCGGCCCCACTGGCTCGGACGCGATCGAGGCGTCGCTGAAGCTGGTGCGCGCCCACACCGGTCGCCGGCCGCTGGTCGCCTTCGAAGGCTCCTACCACGGGATGACCGCGGATGCGCTGTCGGTCACCAGTGACACCAGCTGCGGCGGGTCACTGGACACCGCGGTGCGCTTCATGCCATTTCCCTACTGCTACCGCTGCCCGCTGGGACTGCGCCCGCAGACGTGCGAGCTGGCGTGCGCAAAGCTGCTGGAGAGCGTGCTCAGCGATCCCTGCAGCGGCCTGTCGAAGCCCGCGGGGGTGATCGTGGAGCCGATCCAGGGGGAGGGTGGCACGGTGATCCCGCCGCGAGGGTGGCTGGCGCGCGTGCGCGCGATTACCCGCCGCCACGAGGTGCCGTTGATAGTCGACGAGATCCAGACGGGGTTCGGGCGGACGGGTGCGATGTTTGCCTGCGAGTACGACGAGGTCACCCCCGATGTGATCGTGCTCTCCAAGGCGATCGGCGGGATCGGCTATCCGTTGTCGGGGATCGCCTACGACGAGGCGCTCGACACGTGGGAGCCGGGCGCGCACATCGGCACCTTCCGCGGCCACCAGGTGGCGATGGCGGCGGGCGCGGCGGCGATCGAGCTGATCGGCGAGCTCGCGCTGCCCGACCGCGCACGCGAGCTGGGGGAGCTCGCGCTGGCGCTGCTCGCAGAGGCGAGCGCGGGCGAGGAGCTGCCGGCGATCGGCGAGGTGCGCGGGCGCGGGCTGATGATCGGCGTGGAGCTGGTGCGCGACCGCGAGAGCCGCCGGCCGTGGCCGGAGCTGGCGAGCGCGGTGCGCAGGGCGTGCTGCGAGAAGGGGCTGATCATCGAGGTCGGCGGCCGCTACGCCAACGTGGCTCGCTTCCTGCCACCGCTGGTGATCACCCGCGAGCTGCTGGTGAGGGGGATCGAGATCTTCACCGACGCGCTGCGCGAGAGCGAACGCGTTCAGCGAGCCCGCTCGGGTGCGAGCGCCAGCTGATCCCCGGCGAAGGTGACGCCGACGGGCTCGAGGATCACCTGGCGCGGGCCCTCCTCGACAGCGCCGGCCAGCAGCGCATCGAGGCCGAGCTTGCCGGCGACCTCCACCACGCGTGCCCCACCGCCCGGGCGGCAGTAGACGGCGAAGCCGGCGCCCATGTTGAGCGTGCTGTGTGCGGCGGCGGCGTCCAGCCCGGCCTGCGCGGCGAGGAATGCGAGCACGGGTGGCACCGGTGGGAGCGCGCGGATGCGGTAGGTGAGCTCGCGCTGGGGGCGCATCAGCTTCAGCAGGCCGTGGCCGGTGATATGGGAGAGGTACGTGAGTTGCACCAGCGGCTCTCCGATCAGTTGCCGCAGCAGCGCGACGTAGAGGAGGCTGGGGGCCAGCAGCGCCTCGCCGAACGTCGTGCCGTCAGGCAGCTCGGTCTCCAGGCCCCGCGGCAACTGTGCCGCGACCCGCCGCGCGAGCGAGGCGCCGTTGGCGTGCAGGCCGCTGGAGGCGAGCAGCACGATCTCATCGCTCGGGGCGAGCTGTTCGCCGAGCAGCGGCTCGCCGGGGGGCGGGACGAAGCCGAGCGCGCTGCCGGCGAGCTCGATCTCCTCGGGCGCCAGCAGGTCGACGAGCGAGGGCGACTCGCCCCCGCCCCACGCGCACTGCGCGTCCTCGCAACCGCGGCGCCACCCCGCCAGCAGTGCGTCGGCGCGCTCGGCGTGCTCATACCAGGCGCTGGAGCCGGTGGCGAAGTAGGCGTTCACGACCAGTGGTAGTGCGCCGACGCAGATCAGGTCGTTGAGCACGGCCGCGACGGTGTCGTAGGCGACGTGGTCGAAGCGGTTGACGCCGGCGAGCTCGTGGTATTCGCGGGCGACGATCGACTTGGTGCCGAGCGTCTCGAGCACGAACGCGAGCGTGCTGCCGGCGAAGCGCAGCACGAAGGCGGGCTCGCCGCGGGAGCCGTCCGCGGCGCGCGCCCCGGCTGCGGCCAGCCAGTGAGAGGTGGCGAGCGCCTCGCTGAGCGCGCTGCGCTTGGAGGCGTCGAGCACGGCGTAGTCCACGCCCGCCCGGCGGTAGGCGCTGTGGACGTCGGGGTCGGGGTCGGCCACTGCGTGCAGCCTATACGCGGCTGCGCACCAGGCAGGTGGTGGCCAGCCAACTGCCGGGCTGGTCGGCGGGCGTCAGCGGAAAGGCGAGGTCGTCCAGCAGCGCCCACATTTGCGTTTGTCTGTCGGTGTCCACCCAGGTGGGGGCCCAGCGCGTGATATCGGCCTCCTC
>Ga0187855_10000355_pt1 | contig 41460 bp, 32 predicted proteins | sample June2016WEW_8_10_2_FD_132969 | JGI IMG/M metagenome (GOLD analysis project Ga0187855, IMG submission 132969) | Peatland microbial communities from SPRUCE experiment site at the Marcell Experimental Forest, Minnesota, USA - June2016WEW_8_10 | ecosystem: Environmental > Terrestrial > Soil >... | reverse complement strand
TTTGGCACTCACCGCGCTTTCACTCACGCCCTGCCACCCTCCTCCGGCCTCCGTTCTGTCCCTTTCACCGTTCCGCCTTGTTTCTTCCCGCTGCCGCTCAAGTGAAGAAAGAAACAAGCCGGAAACGGCAGAAAGGGAAAAACAATGAAATTAGAAGAAGTCAACACACGAACCAAAGAGGCCGTCGATTTCCTCGTCGCAGCGCTGGAGTCCGGTCACAGTGAAGTCCTCACCGCATACCTCGGAGCCATGGCGAAGTTTCACACCTACAGCTTCGGCAACATCATGCTCATTGCACGCCAGAAGCCCGATGCTACTAATGTCGCCGGACTTCGTGCTTGGAACTCGCTTGGCCGCTTCGTTAAACGGGGAGAAAAAGGCATTTTCATTCTCGCCCCGATGGTCGGAAAACGAAGCACGAAGGATGTGGCGACCGACGAGCCGAGTGAAGACGCAACCACGGAAGGTCAGCGGACGCTGTACGGCTTCCGGGCCGTCTACGTTTTTGATCGGAGCCAAACGGAGGGCAAAGACCTTCCAACTTTGACCGAGGTACAAGGCGATGTCAGCGGCTACCGCGAACGCCTGGTCAAGTTTGTGGAAGCTCACGACATCACGCTGAATTACTCCGACAAGATCGGACCCGCCAAGGGTCTGTCCTACGGCGGAAAAATCACGCTGCTTTCCGGGATGCAGCCCGCCGAGGAATTTTCCACGCTGGCGCACGAAATCGGCCATGAACTCCTACACCGTGGTGAACGCCGCACCCTGACCACCAAGCAAGTCCGCGAAACCGAAGCCGAAGCCGTGGCCTTCGTCGTCTGCCAAGCCGTCGGGCTTGAGACGGGAAGTTCTTCGGCGGATTACATAGCCCTCTGGCATGGAGACGCCAGTCTCCTGCGCGAGAGCTTGGAAGCCGTTCAGCAAACCGCTGCCGTGATTCTCGGGGGCATTGCTCCCGAGCCTCCGGCGGCGACCGCAGCCGCATAACCGCCAACCACCAGAGATTCCGGCGCATACGCGCAACGTGTGCGCCGACCACCCCAACCAGAAATACAACCGAATGAGAGGAGAAGAAGTCATGCAAGCTACGCAAAGAGCAGTTACCAACAACGAATATCGCAACATCTCAATCGCCGCATTGGTCGAGTCGGGCACGAATCCACGCAAACGGTTCGATCCGGTAGCGTTGGAAGAACTAGCAGCGAGTTTCAAAACGCAGGGCGTTCTCGCGCCCCTGCTGGTGCGCGAACTGGAGGAAAGCAAATACGAAGTCGTAGCCGGAGCGCGTCGTCTGCGCGCCGCCCGCATCGCGGAACTTGAAAACCTTCCCGTCCGCGTCGTCAAACTCACGGACGCGGAGGCCATCGAAGCCCAGTGCGTAGAAAATCTCCAACGTCAGGACATCCACCCGCTTGAGGAAGCTCTGGGTTTCCGGGCATTGCTTGAACTCGGAGAACCCACCTATAGCATTGCCAGCATTGCAGCCAGAACTGCGAAAAGCGAGGCGTACATTTACGGCAGGATTAGGCTTGCCGATCTTATCCCACCTGTCGCAGAGGCGTTCCTGAAAGATCAGATCACCATCGGCCACGCCCTGCTGATCGCCAAGCTCCCCGCTGCGCAGCAGCAGGAAGCGTTCACCGCCGCTTTTCGTGGTATGTGGACGAGCGACGGAAACACGCAAGTCCTCATCCCCGTGCGCGAATTGGCAGCGTGGATCGAGTCCAACATTCTGCTGCAACTGGCGTCCGTGCCGTTCGACAAACAGGATGAAACGCTAGTGCCGGAAGCAGGTTCGTGCGCTAATTGCCCAAAACGCACGGGCTTTAACAAACTACTTTTTCCCGATGTGCAAAAGGATAGCTGTATTGACGCCCAGTGCTTTCGTCACAAGCTCGACGTTCACATATCGAAGACGCTCGAAAACAAGCCGAAGCTGGTGCAGATTTCTTCGGCGTGGAATTCGCGTGAGGGCGCTCCCTTGGGGCGGAACCACTACGTGGAACTCCAAATCAAAAAGGCCCAGACCAACGGAGCAGCGACGAAGTTGTCGCCAGTCCAGAAGCCGTGCGAGAAGATGACCGAAGCCATCGTGATGGACGGAGGCAAGCGCGGACAGATCGTCAAAGTCTGCGCCGATCCTGCTTGCCGCGTGCATCACCCGAACACGCCTTCTCCCGAACAGGTTGCGCGGGAACGCGCCGACGAGCGTAAGCGCATCGAAAAAACTAAGCTGGCAATCACCGCTCGTCACCGTGCTTTGGCGGCAGTGTTGGAGCGGGTGTCAGCGCCATTGAAGAAGGCCGATCTTTTGACCGTAGTCCATCACGTCATCGGCCAACTGCCCTACAACCAAGTGCCCACTCTGGCGAAGCGACATAAGGTCGAAGAAGGCAAGAGCGCGAAGACTCCGCAAGAGCTTTTGGCCAAGCGCGTCAGCACCTATGACGAAGCCGCGCTCTGCCGGATACTGCTCGAAATCAGCTTGCTCGATTCTGCCTACATGCGTTCTGGCGCATCCGACGAGCTACTCACCGATGCTGCCAAGCGCTATCGCGTGGATGTCGAAAAGCTGGAGAAGGCCGTGGTTGCTGAGTTTGCGGCGAAACGCAGTAAGGAGGCCAAACCTAAGACTAAACCAAAAACCAAGTCTGCGACTTAGAGGAGTCGAACGAGATTGGGCGGAGTGTCTTCCTACACTCCGCCCTGTCTTTTGAAGACGCCACAGGAACTATTGTCTTGAAGCAGTCGAACCAAATGAGAATCATTAGGCTCCGAATGTGACGGGAGAGGGTTAAAAGTGCCGAACCGCAGGAAAGAACGTTTGTGACAACGTTGAGTCGTATGTACTCGGCGGCCAGATTCACTGCACCGTCGCCGCCAGACCCGTCGGGGGATTTACAGTCGCGGTGCCTACGAACGCAAAGGCCCCCCGCTCCCAATTGCCGTTGCTGCCGAATTGGTGACCACATACGTCCACGTTAACCGTGTCAGAGACATTCAAACCTGAACAGACTGTAGTGGTCGAGGAGCAATCGGTGCCAGGGGCATTATTGAGTTGGAAATTACCTTCCGCGTTGACGAACGGATCGCCGCTGACTATTTGCTTATGAGACTCGCTCGCGAAATTAGATATGCAAGAGAAGCAGGCGTTGTAGTCGTGTGTGATCGCGCCATCGCCATCTGCCTGGATCCCTCCGGCGCTGCTATAAATCAGATTGTTGTCGATTGTGTTCCCAGCCTGTGCCGCGCAGCCAGAGCCCCCTGCCATGCACAGATAAAAGGCGTACGCCCCGCGGCTGTTGACGATTGTGTTGATGTAGAACCTGCTGTTACACCACGCTTGATCATATCCGCCCGTTACAAAGTCCCCGTCCCCTCCAGTATTGCTCTCGATAAGATTGCCGTACACTAAAGCCGCGTTGCCCCCGCAGGGGCTCCCATTGGCCGCAAATATTGCGAATACCCCACTTCCGGTCGCGTTCGTCAGATGGTTGTATCGGTATACATTGCCTCCTTGGCTACCGTCTGAATTTTGGACCATGACTCCGTGGTTGGCGGGGGTTGTCCAGTTGCCGTTGCAGTAGTTGTATTCCATCGTGTCGTTGTTCGCCATGATGAACTCTACGCAGGAATTGAAGTTGACCAGGTAGGAATTTCCGATAGTGTTGCCGTGGTTGTAATTGTACATGTCACCGAAAGAACCGAACACGACGGCGTAATCCCACAAATCGTTCGTAGAGGAACTATTGGTTACCGGGCCGCATCCTGTCGCGGCGACATGGCGGATAGTGACTCCTGTCGTAGTGTTGTTAGTCAAGCTCAGAAAGCTATGGCCATTTGAGTTGCAATCTGCCGGAGTAATCACTAAGAAGCCGTACGCTGTGGTGTCGTTTGACCACAGCGGTCCCGCCACCCCATCCCATGTCCAGTTGTTTCCGAAACGTAAGCAGCAGTTCCATCTCGCTTGGCTCCCGCCGTCTTCCTTGTCCACTGACATCGAGGGCGCCCATCCGTTCGACGTACCGTTGCCCGCAGCGGTCGCGCCTATGATCGTGCTGGCTTCCGAACAATCGTTCGTGTTGATTGCGGCATAAGTCCCGCCGCCGGCCACGTAGTAGGTATCGCCGCACGTCAACGACGAGACTGAGCAAGCACCGCTGAAGCCGGCACAGGCATGGGTCCAGTCACCCAGGCCCGATTTATCTCCTGCGCCATCCGGCGTGACGAAATGGTTTGTGGCCGCAAGAGGCGGATTTCGTAGGGGCTTCGCGTTTTGGCAATCCGTACAGAACTTAAGTTTAGCGTTCGCGATCTGCAAGGCCTTAACGTCCGCCTTCATCTCATAGTCGAGCTTCACAAGCGCCTGCGCTTTGGATTCGGTCAGGCTGTCCAGTTGAGCCAGCGCACGGCTCCCATAGTACAAGTTTGCATATGCGACGATAGTGTCCGCTCCACTTGTCCCAATCTGCAGGGTTTTCGACAGCAGCGGCAAGTCGAATAGATCGGCTAGGACGCGCGTTAGGTTCAGGTACGCCTCTAACGACCGCGGCCTCTTGGAAGCGTCGCCGAACATGATGTCATACGCCGCCTGCTCTTTTGCTACCGCGTCCGGCAGCTGTCTTAGGAGGGTGAGCTTTGCGCTTTTCTCCGACGTAGACGCAACCTGCTTCAGAAGCGACGCCACAGGCCCACTTGGGTTGTCGAGCCGATTGATAACAGCGTTCACGTTGACAGGGTTCAACGAAGCATATCCATTTGGCAGGTTGACCTGCGGATTGAGCGCACGCTTTGCTGATTCTCCAATTGCGTCGAGCACCGCGCCAATCAAGTTGTCATATGCGGTTTTCGCCATTTGGTTTCGTTGCTCAGCAGATGCATTGGCTAGCGAGTCAAACGCGGCGGCGTCTATGTTGAAACCAAGGCTTCTAATTGCCTTCTTGTCCCGTTCGATCTTCTGCGTAGTGCTGTCGACGTCGGCTGCCTGCAGCTTGCAGGTTTGCGCCGATACAGCGCCACAGGTGACGATCATGCCGAGTAGCCAGGGTAAGGCTCGTGCAATGAACATAGTCCCCCTTTTTGTTGAGCAGGCGAACGGTTGGTCAAACACGCACTGAACCTGCGACCGACGTATGACCCTATTACGGCTAATTACCCGCGCATCTCTGCAATGCGCATCGTGACTGCGGTCACGCGACCCAGAATGTCCGCGTCTCCTGGGTAGCGAACGTGTGTCGACTGCTTTCCAGATTGGGCCGACGGGAGAAGCACCAACTGGCTGCTGTTCACTTCGCACCAGCTGCACACATATAGGTTATCTCGAAGCTCCACAAAATAGATTGGTCGCTCGAATTCGTCGTGCCAGCCGTCACGTTGGACCTTCGTCTGCTGGGAGTCGATCTGCACAAACGAACCGGGCCTCAGGATTGGATAAAGTGTGCAGTCTTCGATCCCGATATATCCGTAAAGGGAATTCCGCCAGTCCATGTGTTGGAGCAGCGCGACTGGAATCTCGCCCCAGCTCTCGAACATCCGCGAGACCAAGTTGGTACTGCCGAAGTCGACTTTCTCTCGGAGTTCCAGCGGGGCCACGAGTGTGCTCTGCGCGCCTCCAAGCGTCGGCGTCACCAAGTAAGTGTGCGGTAGCCCCACGAGTTTTTGTTCGGTGGCGGCGTCGCGGACATCAACACCGAAGAACGACAGAATCTCGTCCAAGCCCAACCTATAGATCAGGCTCAAGCTTTTGAGTCTGTAGATATTGAGTTTGAGCTTTCCCGCTTCGAGAGCGCATAGCCAAGTGCGAGAGATGAAGTAGTCTGGGGCGTTCTTCTTGAGGGCGATGTCTCTACTGAGGTCTGCCACTTCGCGCGTGGACAGGCGCAAGAGTTCCCGCGCAGCTCTGAGCCGCTTACCAGCATCCGTGGCCGATGTCGGGGGCAACATCGAACTGAAAACCTCGGAGTTGGGCTATGTTACCGCACTTTTGAGCCCTGTCCACAGGTTTAATAGACTATTTGTAAAAAACGGAATTCCCGTCATTGACGTCGAAGCCTGTGCTGCTGGCGGGATTCATCGTGTCTGACCTCGATTCTGGCCACCTATCTGACCGATGCATTCTCGCCTAGGTCATCAGAACCATCCTGTTTCTTAGCGGTTCGGGCTCTGCTGTCCCCAATCTGGGACAGGTTACAAACGTTTATGACGGTTTGCGAACTCGCATTTATACCGAACAAATCTCTGCGAGCTTGCAGTTTTGGACGCGGCCTAGATTCGTATGTTTTCAGGCAACCCGTCTGCCCAGGAGCATTTCTGCGGCAAGACCTGATATGCAACACGCAAGCTTCGCGGGAAAGACATAGCCAGAGGCTTACTCGTGAGCACCAGCCAAGATTCCGCAAGAGGCGCCGATTTCGCTGAGCGAGTCCAGTCCGTCCTCGCGAGCAAACACCTCACCCTGTCTCAAATGTCCAAAATATCTGCGTCGCGATTCGGCCGTTCCTCGCCCTACTTCCTTCCCCACACCCTGTACCATGAGTTCCGGCTGGGAACCTTCAGCCCAAGCCTTCATCAGGTGTTTGCACTCAGCCAGGTCTCCGGCTACCAGTTCTTTGATTGGCTGCGCGTGTTGGGATGTGACCCGGAAGACATTCCCCGATTGCAGGTTCTCCAACCTGCAAAGCGCACGATGCTGCTCGATTCCTCTCTGGTCGATGCTGATGCTTGGATTCCTTGGTTCCGAAACCGCGCCCACGGAGCTTCCGTGCCTCCGATTGCACCTCTGGCACAGCTTCTGGAAATCACTGCTCCCAGACGACTTCGTTTCGTCTCCGAAATCGGCAATCGAGGCTTCTTGTACGCAAGGATCGGACGCCAAGATGCCCTGGCTTTCCCCGATCTGATTCCCGGAAGTATTGTCCGTGTGAATCCGAGATTCTCGAACGGTCGTATCCCTAAAACAAATGGCGCAACGTCCACCGAAGTATTTCTGATCGAACACAGCAAGGGGCTCTTTTGTTGCCGCTTGCGTGTCGTCGAAAAGGGCATCATCGTTCCGATCGCTACGTCGCTCTCTTATGCCCAAGTCGAACTGAAAGTTCCACGCGAGGCACGGCTTGTGGGTGTTGCGGATCTCGAAATTCGCCCTATGCTTCAGACCGAGCAGCCGGACGTTCCAAAGGATCTGGCAAAACATTGGAAACCGCGACCGCTCGTCACGGACAAGAAATTCGGCCAACTCCTCCGCGCCTCACGCGCCAAGCTGGGTCTGTCTCTGCGGGAGGTTGCGGGAATGAGTCGTAACATCGCACGGCTGCTTGGGGACGAAAGATATCTAGTTTCTCCCAGTTCGCTCTGCGATTACGAGCTTTTCAACGCGCCACCGCGTCACTTACACAAAGCGATTACGATCTGCTCGCTCTGCGGTTTGCAGTTCCACGTGTTTCTGAAGGCGATTGGAATTGTCTTGGCAGAAGCCGGCCTGGAGCCGATACCCGACCATCTCGCTCGCAGAGTGCTAGATATGGAGTCCGTCGAAAATTCGGACGATAACGACATTCCAGGTCGCAGCGGTTTCCTTGAGCAGATGCTTGAACGATGCGAGGAAATTCCGTTCTTCCTGCGAGAATCCATCGGGCCATTGTCTGGCCTGGAAGAGGCTTCTCTGGACGACTTCTTTTGGATCGGCGGCGTATATGATGTCCTCCATCCTTGCCTGGCCAACGGGCTGTTTGCCCTCGTGAACCGCCGCGACAAGAGGCCAATCCATTTCACGTCGAAACCGGCATGGCAACAGCCGGTGTATGTGATCCTAATGCGCAACGGGACATACTTGTGTGCATGTTGTGGCATCGAGAATGGCACGCTGGTCATCCATCCGTACTCCCAGCAGTTCCGTCGTTCCGAACATTTGCGCTACCACCACGATGCCGAGGTCGTCGGCCGAATTGTCACGGTGATAAGAAAACTTGGCTGATCTTGTCGGTTTGCCGTACAAATGGAGTCGCTGTCCTTCGCGCGAATCCTACTGATTGCTGGGACACTCTACGTAGTTGAGGGAAAAGCGAACGCTTTGCTCATTTTGTGGACAAGCTTTCGCTACCTAGCTAGTCTCGGTTTTCGGGTGTGACTGTTGTCCTCTCTCTTGCATGACCGAAGCCGCTGGTCATCCTGGCTACCAAGCGAACTCGAATGGCTTTCGAGACAGATTCGACCGCTTCTGCACTGGCATCTGGCTAGTTTCCTCTGCATTACAGCCGGGAGTCTTCTGGCGCTCCTCACTCCACTTGTGCTCAAGTGGCTCATCGATCAGATCATCCCGCAGAGAGAGATGGGATTGCTCCTGTTGGCGGTTGGCCTGATCTTTCTCGGCTACCAGGGCAGGATGGCGCTCACGAGCCTGGGCAACTACTTGATGCTGACTGCCGCCCAAAGGCTCACGCTCACGTTGAGGATGAGCCTACTTGGACGCCTCGACACACTCTCGGCCGAATATTACGAAGACACGCCGGTCGGTAGCGTGATGTATCCGCTCAAAGAGCCGATCGAAGAGGTCGCGTATTTCGGATCCGACCTCCTGCCCGCAATCTTGCGCATGTTGCTGACGGCCAGCTTCACGCTGGTGACTATGTTCGTGCTCAGTCCTTTGCTTACGTTGACCGTTCTCCCCCTCGTCCCGGTCTTTCTAATCGCGCGGCACCACTTCCGCCGAAGGCTCGCGGCTAACGCGGACACCGTGCAGAGCAATCGTCTGGCGTGGAGCACCTTCCTTGAAGAACATCTTTCCTCGGTGATTCCCATTCAGCTGTTGGGACAAGAAAAACGCCAGGAGCGGAGGGCCTTCCGGTTCCTGGCTCGTGGAGTCAGATCACAACAAAAGCTATTCACCACCAGCATTTGGTTTACGGTATGGAGTTCCATGGCGGTTGTTTTGGCCATGTGCGCTGTCGTTGGCTACGGCGGCGAGATGGTGTTGTCAGGAACCTTCAGCGTCGGCGCGCTTGTGGCCTTCTATGGCTTGGTTACGCAACTCTTTGATCCTCTCAGTGGCGCCGCTGATCTCTACGCGAGAGCACAGAAAACCTTTGCCAGTGTCCGGCAGCTGAAGTCCGGGCTTGAGTTACGACCGAGCGTGACGAACGCCGCTGCTGCCGTTTGCCTCTCGCGGGAACATCGTCCCCAGATTGATTTTGCCGAGGTTGGGTTTGGGTATCGAAGGCAAAAAAACATGCTTCACATCCCCTCGCTTCGAATCTTGCCGGGCGAACAGGTCGCCATCGCTGGGGAGAACGGCGCCGGAAAAACCACCCTTGCAAAACTCATAGCACGACTCTACGACCCTGATTCCGGTTCGATCCGCATCGGAAACGTAGATATCCGGAACATTCAACTCAAAGAGCTGCGTCGGTACGTCTGCTATCTGCCACGCGATCCCGTCCTGTTTGATGGAACGTTGTCCTTCAACCTTCGCTTTGTGCGTCCGGCAGCACCTGACGATGAACTGCAAGAGGCAATTCGCAGCGTGGGCCTCGCACAATTTGTTGCAGCATTGCCCGATGGCTTACGCCAACGGATCGGACCCGGAGGCTGCCAACTTTCCGGAGGTCAGCGCCAACGACTCGCGCTCGCAAGAGCGATTCTGCAGCAACCTCGGATTTTGATCTTGGATGAGGCAACTTCCTGTCTGGACCCTTCTTCAGAGAGAGTCGTTCTTGGGAACATTCGCCGTGGTCTCACAGCGTCAACGCTGATTGCTATCTCGCACCGCCCTTCAACATTCCCCACCTTCGGCAGACTTCTTGTTCTTTCCCGCGGAGAAATCGTGGAAGACGGCAATCCCCATTCTCTCAAGTTTGCTTCGAGTCGCCGCTCCAACCAATCTTTTTCCACAGCCTCTACCATCGACGAACATCTCACAGAGACTTCTCTGTAAATACAAGCTGCGTCGGACTTTGTTCCTTACCGTCCATCGCAGGGGACTCAGCAACGGCAATGCTGATTAAAAAGCGGACACTTTGGTTTTTTCTACAAAAGAAATCTGCAACGCATCTTGTTGTCATTAAGGAACTTCTCTTCGTGCATGTTGGTTTACCGAACCTTTTCACCTTTTACTGGCTTTCAGGTGGCGAACGGTGGCACAGTGCGCTCCAGGCATCCGCTCTTACAAGGAGCAAGGGATGGGGCAACAATGTACAGAGTTTCTAACACGGTGCGCAGCACACACAACCAGGACGGCGCAATTGTGCTGGATGTCCGGCAAGGTCAGATGTTCAACCTCAACTTCGTTGGATCACGAATCCTCGAACTTCTGAAAGGCGGATCCACCGAGTCAGAGATCGTCGATGAGATCGGTCGGGAGTTCGGCGTGGGCCGAGAGCTTGCGGGGAACGATGTGCGGGAATTTCTCCAAACTTTGAAGAAATGTCACTTGGTTGAAGACCAGGAATCCGGCGTGGCGGTCTGAACTGGAACCAAGATTCCCTGTGACCGGCTGCAGCTGGTGGTGTGAATGAGGTGTGGACCATGTCGTTTCTTATTTTGAAAGCGTACTTGAATCTGATTCGATTTGATCTCTACTTAGCGCGAGGCAACTTCGCAGCGGTCTACAACAAGGTTCGCAACTATCCAGTCGGAAAGACGACGCCTGCTCCAGGCGCAGTGGAATGCATTTGTTCGGCGGTCGACATGGCTTGTATCTGGTACTGGAAAGAGGCGCTTTGTTTACAGCGCTCAGCGGCGACGAGTTGCCTCCTCAAGACCCACGGGATATTCGCCCAAATGGTAATTGGTGCACAACAGTTGCCATTCAAGGCGCATGCCTGGGTCGAGGTGGATGGTCGCGTGGTCAACGACAAACAGTACGTGCCGGAAATGTACGCCGTCTTGGATCGATGCTAATAAACGACAGGTTGAAGATTCTGGGCAAAGGCAAAGATATGAGCGTCCAGTTCGGAAGATGGAATTTCGAAGGCCAGCCGCCTGCCCCGAACTACATCGAAAAAGTTGGTGCGGCTCTCGCTCCGTATGGCCCCGATAGCGATGAATCCTATTCCAATGGTGGCGTAAGGATCCTATATCGCGCATTTCACACCACGAAGGAATCGCGTCGCGAAAAGCAGCCGCATATTTCTTGTTCCGGAGCAGTGATCACGTGGGACGGCCGCTTGGACAATCGTGCTGAGCTCATCGACGAATTGCGCGACTCCTTGACCGTCAATTCCACGGATGTTGCCACCGTTGCCGCGTCGTATGAAAAGTGGGGGGAGAACTGCCTCGGGAAACTGATCGGGGATTGGGCGCTGTCCATCTGGAATCCTCGCGAGCGCTCTGTGTTGCTCGCCAAAGACCCCATTGGCACGCGCCATCTTTACTACTCGTTCGACAACAATCAGGTTACTTGGAGCACGCTTCTCGATCCACTCGTTCGGCTGGCCGGTAAAACCTTCGCTCTCAACGAAGAATACATCGCCGGTTGGTTCTCTATGTTTCCGGCCGTCCATTTGACACCCTGCGTTGGCATTCATTCTGCTCCACCGTCCTCGTTCGTGCTCCTCAGACCTGGAAGGCACACGGTCAACAAGTATTGGGATTTCGACCCGGACAAGAAAATCCGCTACCGCACCGATGCCGAATACGAAGAACACTTCCGTACCGTCTTCGCCACAGCAGTTCAGTGCAACCTTCGTTCCGATAGACCCGTTCTCGCCGAGCTCAGCGGTGGCAGGGACTCCTCGTCCATTGTTTGCATGGCCGATACGATCATCGGCCGCGGCACCGCCGACACGCCTCGCCTCGATACCATCTCCTACTATGACGACTCCGAACCCAACTGGAACGAGCGCCCTTATTTCACCAAAGTCGAAGAGAAACGCGGTCGCACGGGCTGCCACATTAACGTCGGTACCCAAGATCCGGGAAAAATCCCCGTGCCTGAACCGCCCCCCGAATCTCCTCGCGGTCGCTTTGTGCCAACCCCCGGCTACGATGGCCGCACTTCTCCGCAAATCAGGATGTGTATGGCCTCGCAAGGAAATCGCGTCGTGCTTTCCGGGATCGGTGGCGACGAAGTTATGGGCGGTGTGCCCACACCCGCGCCCGAACTTGAGAATCTTCTTGCAAGAGCACAATTCGGCGGCCTCGCTCATCAGCTGAAAGTCTGGGCGCTGGAAAAGAGAAAGCCCTGGTTTCATTTGTTCTGGGAAGCCGCCCGTGGATTCTTCCCTCCCGCTCTCGTGGGTGTCCCAAAATACATGCGTCCGGCCCCATGGCTGCAGTCCAGCTTTGCGAAGCGCCATTGGGCCGCGCTGACCGGCTATCCCTCCAGGACGAAACTGTTCGGTCCTCTGCCAAGCTTCCAGGGCAATGTGGGCACACTTGATGCCTTACGCAGACAACTAGCACGCACCGCTTTGCCATTCGAACCACCCTTCGAAAAACGCTACCCCTATCTGGATCGCGGCCTGCTGGAATTCATGTTCGCCATCCCGCGGGAGCAACTCGTCCGCCCGACTCAACGCCGTTCGCTCATGCGCCGCGCGCTCGTCGGCATCGTGCCGGACGAGATCCTAAACAGGAAGACAAAAGCGTTTGTTGTCCGGTCTCCGATGGTAGCCATCTCCAACGACTGGGCTCATTTTGCGGGGATGACTCAGAACATGCTTAGCAGTTCACTCGGAATCGTGGATCCGGAACGTATCTCAGAGGCCTTGCAGAAGGTTCGGCGGGGCGAAGAAGTCCGCATCATCGCGTTGCGGCGTACGCTCTGCCTCGACGAGTGGCTCAAGGATCTTCGCGAATTAGGGATCATAAATCTGGACACAACCTTGAAGCCTAACCTCAGATGGCAGGCTTCTATCCAAGGCTAGCCCATATGAGGCTAACAAAGACAGTCGCAAGGGCCATATCGAAATCGAACGGATGGCAAGGGAGCAAATCATGAGCGTCCAGTTTGGAAGATGGAATTTCGAAGGCCAGCCGCCTGCCCCGGACTACATCGAGAAAGTCAGCGCGGCTCTCGCTCCCTACGGCCCGGATAGCAACGAGTCTTATTCTGCGAACGGCGTCAGAATCCTCTATTGCGCCTTCCACACCACGAAGGAATCGCGTCGCGAAAAGCAGCCCCATATTTGCTCTTCTGGAGCCGTGATCACCTGGGACGGCCGCTTGGACAATCGCGCTGACCTCATCAGCGAACTGCGCGATTCCTTGACCAACAGTTCCACGGACGTGGCCATCGTCGCGGCGGCATATGAAAAGTGGGGCGCGCGTTGCTTTGCCAAACTCATCGGGGATTGGGCGCTCTCCATCTGGGATCCTCGCGAGCGCTCCGTGTTGCTCGCCAAAGACCCCATTGGCACGCGCTATCTTTACTACTCTTTCGACAACAATCAGGTTACTTGGAGTACGATTCTCGATCCGCTCGTGCTGTTCGCGGGAAGAACCTTCGAAATCTGCGAAGAGTATATCGCCGGCTGGTTCGCGACTCATTTTCCCGCTACGCATCTGACACCCTACGTCGGCATCCATGCTGTCCCGCCATCTTGCTTCGTGCTGCTAAGTCCAGGAAAGCACGATACAAAGCACATCATCACTAAATATTGGGATTTTGATCCGGGCAAGCGCATCCGCTATCACAACGATGCCGAATACGAAGAACACTTCCGCTCCGCCTTGGCCACGGCGGTCCACCGCCGCCTCCGCTCCGACCGTCCGGTCCTCGCCGAACTCTCCGGCGGCATGGACTCTTCTTCCATCGTTTGCATGGCGGATGTAGTCATCGCCCAAGGCCAAGCCGACTGTCCCCGCCTCGACACCATCTCCTGGTTCGATGACTCCTACGACCACCTCGAACCCGATACCAACGAACTCCACTGGGTTTCGAAAGTCGAAGAGAAACGCAGCCGCCCTGGTTTCCACATCAACCTCCGCGAGCTAAGAACAAAGGAAACCGGCGCACAAAGCTCTTTTATGTCCGAGTTTGACGATGATCACCTCGCAGCGACACCGCTCCCGAATAGAGAACTCTCCGAATTTTCGAAACAGTATGCCGAGCACATAGGGTCCCAGGGACATCGCGTCATACTCTCCGGACTCGCGGGAGACAGTGTCACAGGCAGCGGCGTCCCGACACCAACGCCTGAACTCCAGAATTGCCTGGCAAGAGCGCGGTTCGTTACCCTTGCTCGCCAACTCAACGCCTGGGCCGCAAAGATGAGAAAACCCCGGCTCCCCTTGCTATGGGACGCCATTCAAGAGTTTTTCTTTACGTCCATAGATGTGCGGAGAGAGATGCGCTCGGTCCTCTGGTTCCATCCAACCTTTGTCCACCGGAATTACGTCGCTCTTAGTGGGTATCCATCTAGGGTGAAGATGTTCGGTCCTTTGCCAAGCTTTCAGCACAATGTTGGTAATTTGAATGGCGAGCGAAGACTAATGGCAGCTTTTCCGCTCAAGTCAGAGCTACTCTGTGACGTACGCTTTTCCTATCTTGATCGGGACCTGCTGGAATTTATGTACGCCATCCCGCGCGAACAGATCGTCCGCGTCGGCCAGCGCCGTTCGCTAATGAGGCGTGCTCTGGTCGGTATCGTCCCGGACGAACTCCTGAATAGAAAACGAAGGGTGTTTGTTCGGCAAGAGCCGGCGAAGAGAGCCTCGACAGAATGGCCTAGCCTGACGGAGATCGGCCATCTCATGGTCAGCCGTTCCCTAAAGATCATAGATTCAGATCGATTTGGGGAAGCTTTGGAGAAAGCACGGCGCAACGAAGACGTTCCCATCCGCAGCCTTAACCGCACCCTCACACTGGAATCCTGGCTCCGCCACCTCACGCTCCAAGGAGTCCTGATGAGCTCGGTGTCAACCAGGAGACAAGAATACGCCTCGTCTCTGGAGGCTAAGGAACTCCAGTTGCCCACTCAGCCCAAAAGTTTAGCTAGCTAGCTAATGTACGTAAACTTCAACAAAGAAAAGAGAGGTAAAAAAACATGAAATACGAAACTCCAAAGATGACAGCATTGACACCTGCGATCAATGCTATTCAGACGCCAGTCCAGGACAAGACCGGGGAACCGTACCTTGACGGCAGTACCGGGTTTTACAATGACAGCATTTCGGCGTACGCAGACTGGGAGTAAGTGAGAACCTCCGTCGGAGCGACCGACCGCACTTGCGGACGCTCCGACGGTCTAATTACCAGTCAACGCCTTACGTCGCCCTTTCCGCTGCCACACTCAAGCGCACTATTTTCGTTTGCGGCACGAGTCACCAACTATGAATCACGCGTCACTTCACCCCTGCGAGTGTCAACTTCGAAATCCTGATTAATTTGAGGTCCTTTGAGGCGTAGTCAATTTACTCTCGTCCTCCGTCTTGCAATTTCCGTAAGTCGTGCCAGCGCTTATACTGGTAGGCCTTTGCTGGATCGGGGTCCTCGTAGCCTTGCAGCCAAAAGCGAAACCAGTCTACCGAGCCGCCCTGTGACGCCATGCGGACGGACGGATTGGTCAAAACGTGCTCGCGCGTATTTAACATTATCAAGTCCACTGGCTTTTTCAGAAAGCGAAGTCCAGCATACGGTTGCCACATGGAGAGCAAGCTTAAGGGGCCTTCTCCGACAACCAACAGCGGTGCTGCCACCTTGTTTAGATTGAAGCCAGGAGATCGCTTCAACCAAAGTTGCAAGCCGTCACCGAAGGGAGGAGCGCCGATCACTCGATCTGCTTCGCCTGACATTCGATCCGGATTCTGTATGTACGAGAAATAATCGAACATCACTCCGTCTGTGATCGACGCGGCCTTGAGGTGAAGGAAAGAACTAGTCGTGAGAGTCTCCATTACGTAGTAGCAAGTGCGACTAAAACCTATAATGCCAATCTTTTGCGGATCCACCAACCCTTCGGACACTAGCTGACTTGCGGCAGCTTCATAATCGGAGACAGCGCATGCCCCCTCATCGCGAGTCACAACAGGACAACCGTCGTCGTCGCTGACGTGAAGCACAACGATTCCCGCCGCCGCCAGCGCCCTGGCGGCGAATGCAGTCGAAAACCCGCCGGACGGTATGAATAATGACGCCGAGAAGCCGTGCGTCTGAATCACCAGTGGATAGCGCTGCCCCGGTTTGTAGTTGCTTGGCTTGTACAGTCCGGCTTTCCACTCCCGCCCTTGCTTGTCCTTGTACGTGTAAACACTGGCACGCCCTAATTCGATGCCTTTGAACTGCGGATTGGGATCCCATAGGACACGCGAGGTCTGTCCGTCTGTGGCAACTAGCATTGGAGGGTCATTCAGCCCCTGTTTCACGCTCAATTCAAGACCATTATGTTCTGCTGGAAATTTACCACTAATTTCTCTCACAACTTGCCAAATGTCATTCGTGCGCTGGTATTCGGTGGTTCTGGGTGACAGGTCTTCATGGTTGTTAAACGCCACCATCACGCGCCCTGTGTCGTCAGTAAAGCGCGCACCACGGATCACATGATAACCTTCCTCCACAATCTCTGTCGTCTTGTGGGCCTTTAAGACTTCCACGCATGTGCTTGTGCCGGAGGACACATCCAAAACGGCTACGCATGGACGGGACGGCGCATTTACTTTCGATTTCAGGAAGGTATTGGGCAGGAGGATTTCGCGGCCATCGTTCGACCAACTGGGATTGCCATACGCTATCCAACCTGCGCCTTGTGCAATCGGCGCATCCGCCAAGGATTGGATTGATCCCGTCTGTAAATCAATCCGGACGTATTGCTGCACGTGGCTCGACTGCGAATCGTAGTGGCCGGCATGAATGCGATTAGTACAGGGTGAGACTGCGCAAGGAGGCGAGGGGGGTGGGGGGTAGAGGGTCTCCCATGCGGATGGAACATCGAGAACGGGCTGCGTTGTGACTAGGGATCTTCCGTCGGGCGATAGGGCAAAGCTTCCGAAGTTTGGTAGCGGCGTGCCATTTGTTTCCACCTTGAAGGGTCTGCCACCTACAACCGCCCAAAGAGAAATGTTGGACGGTGCGATGCGAGCGGTGATCGGATTGTCGGTAAGAATCAGCTCAAACAAGGAACGCCCTGTGCCTACAACAGAGGCTGCCTCACGTTCCGCGTTTTTCCCCTCTTGTCCGGCCGGATCGGCAACGGTGTAAACGTAGTGCTTCCGGTCTTGGATATCGAAGGCCATGACTGCCTCCGTTTCAGAAGTCAGCGGCTCGATCGTTTTCTTGTGGAAATCGGCCAGAAAAAGTCGAGGGGTGCCGTCTTCGGTGGGCTCCAGAAAGGCAATGCCGCTGGAATCGGCGAGCCAACGCCAACCACTGATCACGGCGCCTTTCTTGGCAGAACGATTCACAACCCATACGGGTGATGGCGGCTGCGAGTCATTGGAAGATTTTAGAAAGTCCTCGACATCCTGGCTGCCGTAGAACGCAAGGGAATCCTCGACGCTGTTCAGGTCCAAATGCCCGCGCTCACTATCGACGGCGAAATAGTTCCCATCCGGCGAAAACTCGACTGCTGCCGCTCCCCCGTATAAATCTCCAAAATACACGAATCCAATATCATCAACGACGGCGAAGGGCCGCTTCTCTTGCTGCGTCGAGGCGATACCCATGCCGCCCAAACATCCAATAGTGACGAAAAGGAACTGGGCAATTTTCCTATAATTTGAGAATGTCAACCTTTCTCCCTCTCACGAATAAGGTTATGACGGCGAAAATAGACTCCTGGAAAAACCTCTCTATGCCACAGCACCTGCAGGAGGAACAGGCACAACAGTTTACCCTTCCCCCCGTCTTCAACTATTGACTGCGAACTAGCTTCAAAAAACCAGCTTTAGCGCGAACTGCATCGAGCGTGCACCACCCATTTGATAGAGCGGACTCAAGATGCCAAGTGAATATGCGAGCGTGGCGGTTGCCTGTCCGAAGGTAGGTTGGCCGAAGTACGGATTGATCGTTCCGAGATTGGGATGGTTGAAGACGTTGAAAGCTTCTGCGCGGAATTGTAGCTTTAGCCTTTCATGGATCGGGAACTCCCGCCGGACTGCCATATCCATCTGCCAAGCCCCAAAACCCCTTGCAAAGTTGCGTGGAGTATCACCGAGACCGGAATTCACAGCAGTGAAGGCGTTGGGGTTAATCGCCCTACCTCCCGGACATGCGAGGCCATTGTTATATATGGCAGCACAATTGGCGCCGTAGACATAGATTGGCTGACCCGGAACAAAACTAAGTCCCCCATCGTAGTACTGACCATTCGGTTGAAGAAGGAAGTTTCCTAACAAAGTCACTGGAAAGGCTGTTCGCGCGGTAAAACGGTCATCGATGCCCCAATGGTGCACCACGGCGTTCACAAAACCGTTGCGTCCCACATTCGGCAGATTATACGAGAAGGCAGTCGAAAGATTGTTCCGCACGTCAAAGTCGCAATTCCCGCGTTGGTATGGGAAATTCGCGTTCTCAGAGCCATAATCGATGCAGTGAGACCATGTATAAGAAGCCAAGGCCGTCAATCCTCTACTCAATCTGCGCCGAAATTGGACCTGCATTGAGTCGTAATCCGATGTTAAGCCGTTCTCACCGAAGCCAAAAAAAACTGCGATCGGGTTGTCAGCTGGAGAAAACTGATTGAACTGCAGCAACCTCGACCCGTGCGAACCAACGTAGGATAGGGCGAGAGCTTGCGACTTGCCCAGCGCCTGCTCGATGCTGGCGTTCCACTGAAGCGTATAAGGTAATTGCAGATGCGGGGAAAATCCGTACACTGCGCCTTGAAACCCCACAGGCGGGTTCACAATGGAGGGGATCCCTCCTGCCGGAAGCGCTGGAAACGATGAAGGGCCAGTTGAGAATGCACTAAACCCTGGCCCCTGAAAGCTGTACGACCCCAACTGTTGGCCGGTATCGAAGAAAACTCCCCCACCGCCACGCACAACCGTCTCCCAGCCCGATGCGCCATGCAGGAAGTACGCAGCACCCAGGCGAGGGGCAAAGTTTAACCATGTAGTCTGCCAGAGGGGTGTGCCGTACGGCGCCAGCGTCCATGTATTGGGGTTGGAAGAAACAAAGTCGATTGTGTACGGTTTAAACCCCTGGGTCACGCCCGGCGGGGGATTCACCTCCCAACGCAATCCCAAAGAGAGGCTCAGACGCTGCGACACTCTCCATTCGTCCTGGGCAAATGCCGAGAAGTTCTTATACAACGGGTACGCTGGACCGTAGACTGTCGGAACTGTAAACGCACTGTTCGCTTCGACCGCAGATTCACTTGTAAATTCAAATCCGACGCTCAGAGGAGCCGGAACCGCAAACGGTGCCAGCCGACGATAATCCACACCAAATTTGAACTGGTGACGCCCCACAAAAAGACTCGTTGTGTCCACCAAATTCCACTGCCTCTGAGCGCCAGACTGCCACCCCTGACTCAGCTGCGTATAATATCCGTCGTAAGCGATGACAACGGCTGGCGAAGATCGGGCATTCAGTCCCGCAAGCTGTGCTAGGTTTACAGGCACGCTACCTCCAAACGCATTGATTGTTTGCTCAAAGGTATTCTCGTTCGAGCTGTAATTGAGACGGAGATCGTTATTGAGGTGGTTTGAGAAAACGCTGGTGCCCCCAGCCGTGTAGGTTCGCGAGACATAGGCTGAAGTGCCGTCCAATGTGGGGGACAAGCCCTGCGTTCCGCGAGTCGACGAGTTGGAGGCAGTGTTACCGAACCGGAAGAAGAGCCTGAGTTTGTCTTTGACGACGTGATCGAGCCGAACGCTGGTGGAATCGATCGAACTCGGATTGGACCAACTTCCAACGTATTCGGCAATGCCGTCTCCAAAGTCCGGCCCGTTGGGCATCGGAAACGCATTCAGTGCTTGATTCAGAGGCGCAGGAGCAGGAGCATTTCCCCCCGTGCAGTCGACAGCCACGCCTCGCAGGCAAAGATCCGGCACATAACTGGTCGAAGCTGGCTGTGGACTAATCAATCGCAGCCCCTCATAGGATACAAAGAAAAAGGTTTTGTCCTTCCCTTTATACAGGCCCGGAATTTCGACTGGGCCGCCCAATGTGGCGCCGAAATCATTCTGCCGAATGGCGGGGTTCGTTAAGGTAGGATCCACCTGACGAAGGTAGTCGTTGAACCAGTCGTTGGCGTCGAAATAGCTATTTCGCAAGTAATCATAAGCCGTGCCATGCCATTGATTGGTGCCTGATTTCGTCTGAAACGCGAATTGTCCACCGGGATTGCGGCCGTATTCGGCCGAGTAGGTCGAACTCTGCACACGAAACTCCTGGAGATCGTCTACGGAGACCAAGGACTGCGTGGTGCCCAAAGCAGTCGCAGAAGCAACAGAGCCGCTAAGGCCAGCGCCCGCCTCCATACTGAACCCGTAAGATGCCCCGACATTGGCGCTGACACCGTCTACGGTGTAGTAGTTCGATTCCGTACGCTGCCCATTGACACTGAACTCGCCTGACATACCGAGACCGGTGACGGGGCCTGCGTTTGAGGGCTGGAAGTTTTGCGTCACAATCCCTGGCGTAAGGAGGATCAAGTCCTGGAAGCTGCGTCCATTCAGCGGCATGTTTTGGACGTAGGACTGGTCCACCACCGTGCTGACCGATGCATCCGTGGTGTTGATCATCGACGCGCCGCCTTCAACCGTCACGGTTTCGAAAACGGCCCCTACCGGCAGGGTAAAGTTGATAGACAGCGCGTCTTGGATGTTGAGAACAATATCGGGCTTGATGAGTGTCTTGAATCCCACCTTGGACACCTGAAGCCGATACGATCCTGGCGGCAGATTCGACACAACGTAAATCCCGTCGTCATTCGTCTTACCAGAGTACTGCACTCCTGTTGCATCGTTTATTACCAGAATGTCGGCGCCGCCGATCACCTTGTTGGATGGATCGAGCACGCGGCCGTTGATGATTCCATTGGTGGACTGTGCCGCAAGGGGGAGGGCTAACGACACGGCACACACGAAAAGAAAAGCGATGCGGGGGAAGCGCACGGTGATTCTCCTGTGGCCGACGGATTCGGAAATCCTATTCGGGTCTACGGAGGGAGGTCTTACCTGGTACCACTCCTTCCTTAATTAGTTGGAAGCGTGCCGGAGCCAGGAAAGATGCAACCGCGATTAAAGATTAAGGATGATTTGGGTCGACTCGCAGGTAAGCAAAGAGGAGGGGTTTGCCGCTTGGCTTGCGGCTTCCACCATTGGGCTCGATAGTAACGAACACAGCATCAATTTGTGCTAGCAGTTTCGGATCGTCCAACTTCAACACCCACCGCTTCTTTGACGCATTGTCCTCGTAGAAGATACCGAGAGGGAATGCCTGCTCCCGATCCGATCCGCGCTGGCCCCAGACCTGGAATGTGCTGGCGTTCTTCGCTACAGTCTGCTGATCCAGGTCGTAGGCGTAGAAGATCAGAGATTTCCCCTTCGTGTAAAAGACGCGCCCATAAGGTTTCTGCGTCGCTCCGTTGCGAGCCACGTCGTACACTTCCGCGACATAAAGATCCCGAGCGCCCATGAGTTCCCGAATGTCACGGTCGTGCGCGAGCAATTCCTGTTGCTGATCCACGGCAGCCTCACGCTGATGCAGCAGGTTCGTCAGCTCGTTGACTTTTGCGTCTAATGTTGCCGCCCGCTTTGCATCTTGGGAAGACTGTTCCGCAATTGAATCGAGTTTCGTCTGCAGCGCCTGCGCACTTAACTGTCCGGCATTGAACTTCTGTTCCGCCTCAGTTCGCTGCTGGATGAGTTTCTGTCGCCCAGCGTCCGCGTTCCGTAGAGCAGCATCCGACTGCTCCTGCGCCACTTTCATCTGATCCATTTTCGCTGACTGCTGTTCCAACTGCCGACGCAGATCGGCAATCACACTGTCACGTTGCTCAACTTGGGCACGCGCAACCTCGCGTTCATGGCTCGCGTCACTTAACTTCTCTTCCAATAAAATCTGGCTTTGCGCGTCCGGAGGGGGGGCCGACACCTTCGCGGCGTTTGTCCCGCGGCGAATACCGACCTGATAAGCACAGAAACCGAGAGCGATGAAAAGCAGTATTCCGGCAGCGTAGAGAGCCCAGACACTGCGCCAGGCGGCGGCACTGGCAGGGGAAAGAACTCGACGAGCACTATTTTGCCGGTGAGTTTGAATCGGCCCGTTCCGCTCGATTGCGGGCTTCCCCTCTTCCCGTGCTATGCGGTCGAAAAGAGCAGACTCTGCCTGCTTCTCCGACCAACGTGGCCCTGCGTCCAGATTTTCCGGTGTCTCTTCTCCTGCTGCTATGGCTGGGATTGCGTGGCGAATGATCGCTTCGTATTGCTGCAGGGCCTCACGGCAGGTGGAGCAAACAACAAGATGCTCCTGTAGTCTCCTCTGGTCTTCCTCGCTCAGCTGGCCCGAGGTTGAAACGGCACAGAGTTCTAGGAACTCGTCATGGGGTTCGATTCGAGACAACGCCCCTGCTCCTCGGATGAATGACGCCTCCTATAATACTGCTCAATCGCCCTGCCGTTTACAGTTAAAAATTTGCTTCCGGAGCTTTTCAAGCCCCCGGAAATAGTGGTGCTTTACATTTCCTCGGGACTGGTCCAATTTCACCGCGATCTCTTCAAAAGTGTAGCCGTCGAGCAAATGAAGCCCCAGGGTTTGACGCTGGATCTCAGAGAGGACTCCAAACACCTTCCGCAATCCAACCTTTCCGAGCACTTCTTCAATCGAGTTTTCGTATCGCCCTGCTCTCGCCCCCGGACCGCTCAGTTCGTTTCCAACATCCTCCAGATCGATCTGGGTATAGAAATGGCGCGAGTCCAGATAGCGGCGGCGGTCGATCGCACGATGGTAGGCCATCTGCACGATCCACGAACGGGCCGAGCTCTTGGAACTATCGAACACTGTGCTCTTTTGGTGAATGAACAGAAATACGTCTTGGAGCAAGTCGTCCGCTTCTGAATCGTCCCTGAGAATCTTGTATCCGACCGCACGCACAAGGCGCGCGTAGCGGTGAAAGAGGCAGGCCAGCCCTTCCGTATCTCCTTCGCCGATGCGAGCCATTACGACTTCGTCTGATATTTCGACGCTCGCTGCAGGCCCCTCGGCCGCAGTTGATTTCTCTTTCGAAGTCGAGACCATCGGCAACCGAGTTGTAACGGACGAACTCAAGTCGCCTCCGATCGCAAGACAGGTGGCGCCGACCAGGAGCACAAAATGAGGAATGCATTCCGTAGGAATCTATTCCTCATTGTGGGACGCTTCTTCCATCCGTGGCAGCCCGCAAAAAACACGTTCAGCCCCTTTCTGGACCTGAAAAGGCATTCGGGCAAGCTTTCCGCCGAATGAGGAAGAAACTGGGAGTATCGCAAGAGAGAGTCGGCTTGGAAGCCGAGTGTGATCGGACAACTGTCAGCCTGATAGAACGGGGCCTAGTCAGCCCGAAGCTAGAGACGATAGTGAAGATGTGTCGCGTCATAAAGGCAAAACCATCTGAAGTAATGCGCAGAATGGAAGAGTCGCCCTTTTATCAGGCCTAGACGCTTATGTACCCCTAAAAGATCACCTTGTCAACATAAAAGACCTCTGTCAGAGCGTTTCAACTGTCTGATTCAGCCGATATTGTCCTCTTCAGGGAATTCGATGAATGAAGCGGAACTCTTCGGTCAGCTTGTTCGAGCGACTCGAAAATCCCAGAAGATGAACTTGGGACAGCTCGCCGAAAAAGCTAACACGGGGGTCAAACACCTTGGCAGGATCGAGCGTGGCGAGAAACAGCCATCCTTTGAACTCATCGTTGCCCTTGCTCGGGCGTTGAACGTATCGCCCTCAACCTTCTTTCATTTCGAGAACGCCCAGGTAGATCCCAAGTTCCTAACACAGCAATTGCAAGCCCTGCTCGCAAAACGTGACGCCAAGCAGCTGCGAAAAGCCTATCGAGTCCTACAAGCGACACTCGAACCCTAGGTCCCAGTACTGCGTCAGTTTCCGGATTGCCGTAATCCTGAAGCCACCCGTCTATATCGCCTAAAATACTGCCATGGAAAATCGCACGGAAATCGAGCGAATTATGGCCGCGTGTATCCAAAACGCAGAAGAGCTATTGAACGCCGCGAGAGCGGTGCCAAAGGGTAGCAACCATATCGCCCTGCACCTAACAGCGCTCGCTTTGGAGGAAATCGGGAAGTCCTCAATGATCTTTATGAGCTCGCTTCGAGATCCGGGCCAAGGCGACGAAGACCGCAAACGGCCGGTCGACTGGATTGAGGACCACGAGCGAAAGCTCTTCTGGGCGGTTTGGTCGCCACGATTCGATAACGATGCTCCGTGGCAGGGCATTCAGCAGGCGATGAACCTTGCGAAACACATCCACGAGGCGCGGCTTGCGACGCTATATGTGGACCCCGCCGATCCTGATGCACGCACGCGAATTCTCGACGCGGAGTTGGAAAATCTGATCGGGCTAACGGAAGCGCGCCTCGACATGGAGAAGGCCAAGAAGCTGCGTGAACTCACCAACGAACAGAAATCCGATATTGACTGGTTTTTCTTTGCAAGTGAGGACCCGCAGCTTAGGATGATGATTTTCTCAAAAGGTAGCTTTGAAAAGCAGGCGGAGTTCAAGGAGGATCCGGACCGATGGATTCGCTGGTTGCGGACCACCATCGAAGAATCGAACCGAGCGGCAGTCGAGATGACGCGAAAGGAAATAAACCGCGTCCCGCCCGAGGGCGAGCAGGGCTACGGGGACAAATGGGAGGTCAAGATTCGGCTCAAGTCCTGGTCACACTCGATCCGACCCAAGCCACTGAAAGAATGGAACGAAGGCATCGACAAGATCAAGCTCTTCACCACTAATGACAAAAGCGAGCTTCTCGTGAAGTTTATTGCGCCGAAAAGTCTCCAGTGCCAGATGGTTTGGCAGATGGGGATGCAATCCTCCATGTTGCTGGTCAACGCCGTCAATATTGGCACTGCGGGATTTTTCTGGTGGTACTTGCCGACATTCATATCCAAATTCGCTGAAAGTGTGTTTGATCTTGAGCAGAAAACCGAGGTCCTCCTCGAACGCTCGCCGCAGCTTAAGATTTCCTGGGGACACTTAGCGCTTTCGAGCGAAGACCTAAAACAGGTGAGGATTGTACTCATGCACATGATAAAAATTCGAGAGCCGCTTCAGCGAGCACCCTATGAGCGATACTTCAGGGCATTGGCACTGATGGCAAAAAACGACATCTTCTTCCAGTTCGAGCCGAACGTACTTACGGAATTTCATCTGGTGCTGAAGGAAGCAATGGCCGCATACGGCGATTGGGACGGCAATGAAGGAACGCTCGACAACGCAATTGATGCGGCTTTTCAGCCACTCAATGGCGGGGCGGACTTTGTTGCGATGATTAAGGACCTTGTTCAAGTTGCGGCGATGACAACGCGCGGAGAGAACAAAACGCGACCGATTACACTCGATGACGTTGCGAAGATGAAGGTCGGATGCGACGTTTATCTAAGGCTAAAGGCCGCACAGGAGATGCACAAGGAGATGGCGGCGCTGAAGTCGTCGAAAGACGCAGCCAAGGCTGGCACGTGATTCGTGAGTGGTCGGCTCCTCGGAGACTGGCCCACTGCCGCCTAGACCGCCTTCTTGACCCATTGGATGCAGGCGCGTAGTATCGGCCCGAACTGTGGCGGTTCTGACGGTCTCGGCACAGGCACGCATTTCACTGTCACTCTGCAGTGGTCACGCTGGCGAACGCAGCTCCCCGGAAATGCAATGCGTCAAGTTGACCCACCCCGTCGATCTCCCCCTAAATGGGCGGCCTACCCTTACTGGCCCCTCATTTCGATAGTTCTTTGCGCTGTCTTGCTTGCTGTGGTTCTAGCAGTATTCAGGACCAAACTTCGGGCGCTCGACATATTCTCCGCCTTCTTGTTTTTCGGGGCCGCTGTTCTCTCCGTTCTGATTGTCCTCTACACCAGATCTTTGCGGCGCGCCCAACAAGTACAACTCGACACCGAGGAACGGCTCCAGCAGATGGCAGACAACATTCAGGAAATCTTCTGGATGATTGACGCGAAGACCAAAAAGGCCCTTTACGTCACCGAAGCTTATGAGACGATCACCGGACGTTCGTGCCAAAGTCTGCTGGAAAATCCGTCTTCGTACGAAGAACTCATCCATCCCGAAGACCGCGTTCATGTGCTGACGAAGCTTGGAGAAGCTACGCAGACAGGGTACTTCGATGAAAGATTTCGGATCGTGCGCCCCCGCGGCGAAGTGCGTTGGGTCACGGTGCATGGGTTCCCGGTACGGGATGCTGCCGGCAAAATCCGCCGTCTTGTCGGCACGGTTCGAGAGATCACTGCACAGAAGGAAGCGGAGGACAAGGTTGCCGAGCACCTGGCAACAGCCGAGTCCGCAAGGGCAGAATCCGATGCTCTAAACAAGGCCACCCTCGCGCTGACAGCAGATCTTCGGATGGACTTTGTTCTGGACAGGCTGCTTGAGTCCTTGTTGGAGTTGGTCCCATGTGAGTGTGCACGGGTGCTGCTCTTGGAGGGCGACACCCAGCTTCTCGTGGCACGAGAAAAACTGCGTCACGAGGTTCCCAAGAAAGCTTCGGCTTATCCACTGACTCTCGACGCGGCAGACTCTCCGTTCCTCTTGCGCATATTAACGGCCCAGAGCAGCGTCTTGCTTGCCGACACCAGAGACGAGAAAGAATGGCCCAGCTTCAAGGGCCATACCGATATCCGATCGTGGCTTTGCGTGCCGTTGGTTGCGTCCCAGCAGACCCTGGGGCTGCTTTCGGTGGGCCACACCCAGCCAAACACCTTCACTCAAGACCACCTCCGGCGAACCCAGTTATTGGCGATTCCCGCCGCTGCAGCCATCCAGAATTCCCGCCTCTACGAGCGGGCTGAGATTTTTGGGTCCGAACTTCAGCGGCGTCTGACGGATCTTCGCCAAACAGAGAAAGCGCTAGAACAGTCTGAGGAGGGACGCAGGGTATCCGAGGACAAGTTTCAAAAGGTCTTTCGTTCCAGCCCGATCCCGTTTTCCATCACGACGCTCAATGAGGGGCGATTCGTAGATGTGAATACCGCATTCGAGCGACGATACGGCTACTCCCGTGCCGAAGTGATCGGCCGTACAGTCGGCGAACTTAGAATCTGGGAGGACCCCAAAGATCGGACGTTGATGATCGCGCAGCTCCAGCAACGGGGGCCGATTCGAAACGCCATTACACGGCTTCGGACCAAGTCCGGCGAAGTCAAGACCACGGCCTATTCCGCAGACAGGATCCAATTCGATGGCCAGTCCTGCATCCTAGCCGTTTCAGAAGATCTTCCGAACGACGACAAATCCTTGCATAACTGACCGTTCCAAATCACCGGTCCTTCGTCACAGACCTTGAACGTCCAACCCTTTCCTAATCTTCTGTCCCGAATCCGGGCCACCAAACAGAAAACCAATCATTCCTGTACAGAAATCCATCAGACTATGAACTGACTCGTGGAACGAAGCGCGAGGTGTCAACCGCCGTGGGGTTTTGAGCAATGTTCCCCAACCTCGATGTCCGTCACCTGCACGCAGTCGATGTCTTGGCCGAAGAGCTGAACTTCACGCGGGCTGCCGACAGATTGCACATCACCCAATCTGCACTCAGCAAACAGATTACCGAGATCGAAGAACACCACAGATTTCATCTATTCGCTCGCAAAAATAAACGGAATGTGGAACTCACACAAGTAGGCCGTCTCTTCGTTGAAGAGGCTCGTTCGGCTCTCTTGCACATCGACAGGGCTATTCAGCTCGGGCGTGAGGGGAGCGATAGCATTTTGACTGTTGGGCACTCCCCCGACACCGACCAAGCCTGGGTTTCCGCCATTCTTGCAATCCGTCTGCCCCTGTACCCTAAGCTCCGCATTCAGCTCGTCACCCAATTCTCAAGCGAGTTGGTCCGGAGTGTGCTGGTAGGCGAACTAAATCTGGCGTTGGTGACCGCCCCGCCGGACAATTCTCAGATCACAGCCGCAACATTCGCCGAGACCAATCTCTATGCGGCTCTCCCACAGACCCACGCGGCTGCTCAAAAGGAACTCATCGCGCTCCAAGATTTGGCGAGAGATGAATGGATTCTGTTTGCGCGACGAGTTCACCCCGTCATTCATGACGCAATTCTGGACGCATCACGACGTGAGGGAATCACTCCGAAACACGCGCACGATATCATTACGGCCCAACAGGCGGTTCACTTGGTATCTGAACACGTTGGCGTGGCGATCCTCACCAAACCTACGACCGTTGGCTTTCGCGCTGAAGGTGTAGTGCTAAAGCCGCTCTCTGATACCTCATTGTGTTTCGAAACGTGTCTGATTATGAGGACCGGCCACGATTCACGATTGGCAAGCGAGTTCGCCCGGTCCTTTCTCCGCAGATTTCAGCCCCAGATCCTGCCACCAAAGCAAATGGAATTGTCGCTATCCACCTAATCAATGTACAGATTGCACCAATATGCCCAACCTGAATCGTGTCCGACGCAAGATCAGAATGCTAGGAGGCTGGAGAATCACAACAGCCAGAAGTTCCTATTACCAAAATAGTCAGTGGTACGATTAAGGCCGTGACGACCTGCGTTGCAGCAATCACCCACGAAGGTAAGGCCCTCATTCTTGTCGCTGACAAGATGGTTGGCGTCGGCTGGGTAGAAAGCGAGTTGGAAATCACCAAGATGCGGGAGATTCACCAGAACTGGTGGATGCTCTTTGCGGGAGATGACATCACTCCTGTTTTTGACATCGTTGACTATGCGAAGGCGAGGTTGCCAGCGGAAGGGCCAGCCGCGATTAAGCAGGTTGAAGATGCGGTCAAGACCGCTGTCGCTCAAAAGCGAATGGAGAATGCCGAAGCCCTCCACCTGACGCCAATCGGATGGGACATTACCCGATTCAATAGCGAAGGCCCATCGCTCCTGACGAACTTCATGGAGTTGCAAGCCAAGATTAACGATTACAACACAGGTCTTCAGTTGCTCGTTGCTGGATTCGACAGCGGCAAAGCACACATCTTCACGTTCCATGACTTTGGTGAATCAAAGGGCGTGCCTCACCGCTACGACATTCCAGGCTTCGCGGCCATTGGCAGCGGTGCCACTGGTGCGGACTACATTATGTACTATCGCCATCTCGGTCCAAGCAAGCCTGTCCGTGAGGCTGTTTACCTCGCCCTCGAAGCAAAATACTTCGGAGAACAAGCAGGAAGTGTGAGTTCAAGCACGGACCTTTTCATTGCTCGTCCTGGTAAGAAGCTGATTCAGTTCGACGACGACGAGACAATCGAAGAGAAGCTGATACCAATCTGTGCGGCCCTCGAACCGAGAAACCTGCGTCCTCGTGACATCAAGACTCTCAATGGGCTCAAAGAACTAAGCGGCTTCCAAAAAATCCCCCAGGAGGAGCGGAGGAAGAGAAAGAAGGGTGTGATTGAGATTGTTGTAAATGCCAAGAAACCGAAAAAGAAACCGTCGAGACGAACTGGGACAAACTGACATGGCCGTCTTAGAAACGTTCTTTCATCGTCCCGGTTACTTCTTTCACTCCGACTCCTCTATGACCACGTAGAGGGGGCTTGCGTCCGGGCGTGTCATCGTAAAAGACGAGGCTTCTCCCCGCCCGTCGAGTTGGGTAGTCTTTGGCTGTTTCAAGACCCCAACACTTCCCAGTCTGTATAGGATCCACGTCGCACCGATCGATCTCTTGATCAGCACGCTCGCGGTGTCGGCCAGTGCGGCAAGTCGGAGCTTGGAAATAAAGCCTTACGCCGCCCGTGCCCTGCTGCAAGCTCTCGAAGACCGCGGGCTGGTCCGTGAGCTGACCGGAAGAGGCTCTTTTCGGCTCTATTCCCCAGCAAGCTTGGACCTCGTGGCACTCAAAATGTGATGGATGCTTCCTCTAGATGGATACCTCAGCGAGGACCCAATCTTCGAAGTGCCCTCCCTCGAATGCCTCGACACTGCGAAATCCGGTGGTCCGAAAATCATCGACGATGCGTTCACTTTGACTGCCGCAGACAACCGTCACGCCAGTTTTCTTTTGCGGTTTCTGTAGCAGTAGGTCACATGCACGTTGGTCAACCGGAAGCAAGCTGTAGCCGCAAAGAACGATCTTGTCGCTGCGCCCGAGTGCCTCCGCCGCTTGCGACCAAAGGGAATCCCAAAACTCGGTGTACTCATACCCGAAAGAGGTGTCATAAAAAAACTCCTTCTTTCGTCCTGGCAATATCAAGCAAGGGAACGCACCGCCGCTCGCGTAGGTATGACCCGAAAAATCCTTGTATCCGAGGTAATCTAAGTCAGCCGGATGAATGACAGGATGGTGTCCCAACGGCGACATCGAACTCACCTGCACGGGGCCGGACTTAGCACCGCCGAGGATAGACACCAGCCAGTTGACGCTACCGTGCAGTTTCAGTATGAGTACATCCGATGAGCGCTCGGCGGCACCAAGCGGAAACCCATAGCCGCGCGATATGTCCCATCTATCGGCTCGTTTGAGTTCTCGTTCGAGCGAATCATCGTAATTGAATGTGATAACAACATCGCCGGGCTGGACGACCTTGTCGGCGAATGCGGCATAGGTGGGAGCAGGTTTGGTGTGAATCTGCCGGAACCATTCCCGAAGTGACGCGTTCAAGGAACCCCGACAATTGCCTAGCCTCATGCGCTCCGCCCGGCCCTCGGCAGTTTCCGCCTCCTTGAGCGAGTCGATGCGCGACGCGAGCTCGGTTATCACGTCCTCGATGTTGGGCGATTTGCCGAAGGTGTCAATCAGGAACCGCGCTACATTTGGATACGGCGGCATCGGGTAACTAAGCATGAAGTCCAGCAAACCCTCGCCCATCGTTAACGCGAGTGGATAGCCCGCATGAAGCGAAGCCCCGGCGCCGAACACGTATGTAGTGGTCATTTATCGGTTCACGGTTGCCGTTCGCGTTCCTTTTGTTTTGCCGTTGGGCCATGCTGCTCTGCCAGCGCGACCCTGAGTTCTCCGGTGAGCCTGGACTCTGTTATCCAATTAACCAGACGATCTAGATGTACGAACTCGAAGACGCGGCCAAGCTGTTCGCGCTGCTGCCGAAACCACCCATCCATTACCGGCGCGACGAAAGGGTTTGCGTGGCCGTTGGTCACGAGAATGCCCTCAACCCGCACAGGCTCCAAGGGCAAATGTAATGATTCGAGTGGAACAAGAAACATCTCCTCCAGTTCGTCTTTGCTTTCGCGCCACTTCATCGTGTCTATGTCTCCACACTTAACCTGGTAATGCCTAAGGACGACGGTCCCGCGATCTTCGACGAGTGCGACGATATCCTTACCGTGCTCCACTGGCCCGTGGCGTAGCTGCACGTAAAGGGGTAGTCCTGCTTGCAAGAGACGAAGCAGAACTGTTCTCAGCTTCGCTTCGTCATGGATACTTTCAAGCTCGCGATGCATCCAGGTGTTAATAGGCCCAAGTATCGCTCTAACTGCATTTTCTCCAATGGCAGGTCGGGCGACCTTAACGAAGTCCGGGCCAATGGACGGGACACGCGAGAGCGCATCAATCGCTCGTGCAAGTCTGGCGTCGGTGACCTCGCTCGCCGGGTCGGTTCCGAATCCACGCAGCGCTGTTGCCGCTTCAGAAATGAACGTCAAGGCAAAATCATCTTCAGCGCTTGGACCAGAAAAGCGAATCTCGGACAGATACTCTTTCCTTGCTTCTTCGGCGCTGATCAAGGTCGGATCAGCGGAGACCAGCTTGTTCAGGACGCCAAGGAGTATCTGGAAGCGAGCAACTTCTCCGCGGTGCCAGGTTAACTCAGTACCGATGATCTCTACCGCTTTCGCCAGAAGTTGCTTGACTCTTGCGGGGGTACGAATGGCTTCGACCAGCCGAGCCCTGGCGCCAAAGTATTTTGCCCAGAGTTCCGGGTTTATGCTCGACCACATGCCGCCTTTGGCTGAAAGTTCTTCCCCCGAAGAAGGGTGTACGTCCGCTGCGAAGGCATTGGCTGCCTCATCGAATCTTTCCACAGCCTGCGATCCATCAAGATTGGCAAGGACGACAGCTCGCCAGCCCTTTAGACCGGCTGACACGAAAGCATTTGGGTATCTCGCGATAATCTCGTGGGCACGCTGCCAGTCACCATTGTCGACAAGAATATGAAAAGCGGATGGAACATTTAGCGTAACGGTCTTTCCTACGGCTTCGCCTCCAACGGAAACTTCGTAAGGAGGAAATTCCGCGCTCCACTCGCCGTCTAAGTCGGTCATGACGCGAATACCCTTGACCAGGTAATTGTCGGCATGGTCAGAGCTCCCATGGTGCAACAGCAGTGACTCGCTGAGGTCGACACCAAGTTCACGAACGTGTGTCGGGAGTACCCTGAACTCCCAGTCGACGAACAGCGAACTTGCCTGGACCAAGTTCTGCCTTAATTTGTGCATTGAAGCTATCCACGGCAGAGAGCCCTCTGCGCTGGATGACAATGCGTTTCTGAAATCGGTCAAGGCGCTCTCTTGGGCTTCGGCCATCCATTCAGGCTGCCCCCATCCTGCATAGACGGCGTCAGACATCGCCATTCCCGCACTAAAGTTCTGACCACTCGCACGCCAAAGCTTCGCTGCACGTACCAGTCGCTCCACAGCCGCGCCGCTACTCTCCGGAGCGACTTTGAGTCGAAGAGATTCGGCAAAGAGTTCTCGCGCCTCACTCATGGTTTACGCTCACTAGTTCGTAATTCCGAATATTCCCTGCAAAGTCCGAAGAAGTCATCGACGCGCCGTTGGCTGTTCCGGCCTATGAGTGCGGCCGCTTTCTGGGTTTGTGCTTTTCGAGATTGGGCATTTGCCGCGTCATGAATTCACTAAACAGGGGTACGCTGAACGCCGTCTCGCCGTGGCGCCGACTCCAGACCATGCCTTTGTTGATCAACTGCTAGCGCACAGTCGCGACGGCTGGACCACCCGTTTCGGCTTCTCTACGACGCCGCTGAGAGGTTGGACTGGATTCGGGAGCCCGAAATTCCTGAGTTTGTTTTCACCCACCCCTCAAATGTTCCGTCTGCGCCTGCGCCCGCGTTCGTGAATCCCAAGTCACGAAAGAATCTGACCAAGTCATTGGTGCCGGATCGGCAGCAAATCGAAACCTCGGTTTCACGACGCATTGTCCGCAGCAGCAGGTCCCTAGCCCGATTGTCGTACTCAGGCAAACTGTAGCCAATTATATGGACCTCATCCGACGCTGCGATTCCTTCCTTGGCCTGACGCCACAATGAATCCCAGAAATCCTCCAATTCGCGAGGATCGAACGAAGTTGGTATGAAAAATTTCTTATTGGCAGCCGGCATGATAAGGTTCGGCGCGAAACCTGTACCCATTCTTCCGTTGACGGCCAGAGATTGGAAGCGAGAGGATAGTGGGCGTGAACGGACGCCCCGGCACCGAAGACATAGGTTTTCATTCTTGCCGCATCTCAATTCAATTCTACAGCTCTATCCCGTGCCGGGTTGCACAGGCCTTTGATCTCGCTGGCACAACCAGCACAGGGTGGTCAACTGCCTGTTAATCTTGGCCGATCGCCCTAATATCAGTGGCAGAAAATGGAGGATACGTCATGTCACGGCAGAAAATAAAGCTGAATAAAGTACGTGAGGCGCTGGTAGAGACGTGTCCGAACTGTGGGAAATCGCTTGCGCCGAATGACCGAATGCGCTTGAACTTTGATGACGTTCAATGCAAGCGGTGCGGCACGGTGTATCAGCCGGGAAAGAAGACTGTGTGAACTCTGCGGATCGCCCCGAACAGACTATGCGGTGGCAACACACGAAAACGAAGAAGACAGACTGTGTTCTGTGGGCCCTGAGTAGGATGCTGGATGTTGACTATGGAATGCTTGCGACGTGGTTCTCAGTCGCTAAGCGAGACCCGCACTTGCATGAGGACATCAAAGCTGTACTGGTCGATCATGGGTATGATGTGACAGAAACAACCTTGGACGATAAAGGTACGCGGCGCTTCGTGGAAGCAAAGTTTGAGGACGATCCCGAAAAGAATGATGGGCACGCGTGGTATGTGGACGAAGATGAGCGGGTGTGGGGGCTTGGCCCAGACCCGTCCGTGCCGTGCGACAGCGTTACAGCAGAGAAGTTCATGGAGGAGCAGAAGCTCCGCATTGAGCGGGTAGTTTTGATTGTTCGGTCCTGATTGATGGTTTAGAACGAAAGGCGGCCACGGAGGCTCTTCGTGATCTTCCTTCCCTAATTAAGGTGAAATCTCATGGCGATGATCAATTTGAAGGAAGCGGCATCGCGTTTTGACTTCGAAAAAGTGATACCCAAAGCGAACGACTGGGTTCAAGCAACAGTTGACTACGAAGGACGCGGCGCGGCGGAATTGCGCTACCCAAAGGCCACGATCGCCGGGCCGTTTACGGCCAGGTTCGACGAAGAGGGAACTTCACAGATTGAGACGGTCTTTGACAACATATTTCCGCACGATCCCGGCTACGACGGCCCGCCAATAGCGCTCCTTTGTGGGGCAACAAAAACTCAATCTGGGTGGGGATTTGGGGGAATGGATAACCCGTGTGAAAGCCTCTCCTTCGAAACGGACCAGGGCCTGTTCATGTCGACCGGCAAAATTGATTGGGCTGGAATGAACTTTGGCACACAGCCAACTCGGCTTCGATTCGCTGTAAGGGAGGGGAAACTTGAGACGAAAAATGCCTCCCCCGCGAAGTTCTTCGCTGTTCCCCTCGTGAATTGTGTCGCGGAGCTCAGCAATTATTTGTCCGGGGATCACCCCCTCAGAATTTACCCGACGCCTGCACTGCCAGAAGATGTGCCGGAAGATCTCAAGTCTCTCGCCAGAATGACTGCGAATCAGAAAAACTCTGTGCTGGGGTTTTCTATCGAGGGGAATCTGTTCTTCATTGAGAGGCTCTCGGACTACGATGCACGCGCGGCATCGTTGAGAAGCGGCGCAACTCGGCGCAAGATTACAGCAGTACTTGTCGGAGAAGTAGGTGCTAGTCCGACAGGAACGCTTGCTGAGTTGCGGTCGTGGTTTCCGTTTGACATTCTCTCCGCTCTGTCGTTCGCTTCGGGAAGTGAGGTTGGTTTTCCCTGGATTGAGATTCGCGATGAAGAAGGTGCCTTAATCCGACGACTACACGGTGGAGCTCGAATGCCCTCGTTTTTCGAAGGTGACGACGTTTTTGGTAAGTTTTCTCGACCTGGGGCTGGAGAGTTCATTACGCGGTTCATGGCACTACCTCGGGAGAGGCGACGTCTGCTTCAGGTCGTAATGAATCATGCTCTTGTAGGGAGCCTCGGGCCGCACCTATTTCTGTACGACATTGTTGACCACTTAGTGCGAGCATTGGACACCCTTTGTCGTGGACATGGTCTGATGCAGCAGAACCTCTGCGCCGGGCTGACTTCTGCGGCACAGGATGCGGTCAAAAGTATTACTGCTGATACTACGTCGAGACTACGGCAACTTGCGGATGGTGCAAGCCAAGCCGGGAATCTGAGCGACTATCGACTTTTGAAGAGAATCGAAGGCAGGGCCGCAAACATGGGGAACTCTGAGAACATGCTAGGTCTCGCGGCAGTTGATTTGCTGCGTAAGTGGGGCTTCCCCGACGTGCAAATTATCGACAAGGTTTTGGTGCAAGCGGGACGGCCTGATTGGGCGCACCTTATAAGCGCGTATCGAAATGACACTTTGCATGAGGGACATCTTGATTTTGAGAACAAACATGACGCGGCAGAGGTGGCGCGAGTCTGTGCGCATCTAAAAGATGCGCTGACACGATGTTTGTTGAAGGAGTGCGGATACTCTGGCACATACGAATCTGTGCTGCGTTCAAGTTATGGGCCGCAAAATGTAGATTGGGTGACGCCAATCACAGATTCAAAAACATTGGGCTTCTAACACGACCAGAACAAGCCCAGGGGCTGCTCCAACCTTTATCTTCCGTTCTTACTGAGGCTGCCGCACCTTTCGCGCTTTTCGAAAGGTGCGAACTCCTGCAGCCGATAGTTGTGGGAATTCCTCTTGTGCTCACGTAGCTCTTCATGCCAAGAACCGGGACCTGCGATGAAGAGTTCCACCCGGAAGTGTGGGAATGTGGGGACTGTCCTCAAGTTTCGTACCGCTCGCACTTCGGCTGTCGTTCTGCACCGGATGAGAGGCGATAGCATCTAATGTTTGTACCTGAATCCCAAACCTTCGAGACTTGGGTCGGAGCGTTTGGAATGACGTTCTGCCTCGGAGTCGCCGAAGCAAAGCTGGCCAAGAATATGGTGAACCAGTTGGCATGGCGATCCAAACTCTCGATCAATGATCTATATTACTTAGTCTTGGATTACATCCCGTCGGACAACGACGGAGCTGCGGTATTGCGTTCGATCCCTTCATTTCTTTGGTGAAAGGCGCTGATTTTATAGTGTGTGTTCAATGGTTTACATTGAGCTGATCGGGATCTCAAGCCCATCCGACCCGACCATCCAGATTTGCAGCGAGCCCTCCGACTTCATTCGTTGACGTTCAAGGAATAGGGCTTCCGGGGTTGACATAGAAATCGAACACCCCTTGTTCAGCGGGGAGACGCTGCTAAACTCTACGAAATGAAACCCGAGTTCCGCAAAGCAAACACCAGCTATCTCGATGTGTATCAAAACACTGAGCTCGACCCATTGAATTACGCGATCGAAAGCATTCTGTGGCTGGTCCATCAACCTGAACCAGCGCAGCATGGGTGGACCGCAGCGCTTGATCCCGCGTTCATTGATGCGCTTGAAGCGGTTCTAAGGTTCTTCCGCACAACCCCCAGCATCGATCCGGTGATGACCGTCCAAGTACTCCGCGAAAGGCTCGCCTTTTGGCGCAATGATATTGACGCCACGAATCATCCGCTCGCCCAGCTCGGTAGAGTTTTGCGCGGTGAACCTGGCGAGTACCTCGAATACCAAGGAACCGTTTTCCTCACGACCATCGATGACGTATTCGAAGGCATTGCCCATGAGTACCTCGCAGGAGAGTGGGACCTGACCGCACACGGTAGCACGTTCCTCGGCCTTTGCGCGCTTGCTCTTGCTACTATCGCCCAGACCTGCTATTGGGCTACAAAAGCCCAGAGCCCTCATCTTGATACCGAACTCGGGCGGCTATTCCGCCGCGATGAAAATCGTAAGGCGCTCAGGGGTCAACTTGCCAACCTCATCGTCGCCGGACAGGCCCTAGGCTGGAAAACTCGAATCGAATTTACTGCAGAAGCAAACACGAGCACGCCAGACTGGAGCATCGGAGACGATGCTCACAAACTTTATATTGAATGCACATCCGCCAGCTCCCAAACGACTTCGTTCAATGACCCTGAGCACATTCGATTGGCGCTTGCGCATGCCTGGAACGAGAAGAAGGGCAAGTTTGCAGGACAATTTTCGCCCGGCCTCATTAGCTGTGACATCTCCCGAGCGTACGTGAGCAGAGAACATCAAACGGTTCTCAATACGGCACTCTTGGAGCGTGTCGATCTGGTACTCCCGAATGGCCAACAGCGAACGGTCGGCGTGTACCATACAAGAGACGACTTCGACTTACTTGCGCAGGAAAGTTTCAATCGAACAGTCATCGGAGTTCTCGCAAGTGCGCTGTATTCAAAGGACGCTAGAGACCACGATATCCGCGGTTTCCTTGCGTACCAAGGACAACAAATCCTAATTAACACCATTACAGGCCAACTGTTTCGCCCGCAGCGCGGTATTCTAGGTTGGCGCGGACCAAAGGATGAACGATTTCGGAATGCGATCAAACTTGCACAACCAGCAATCTCGAACCGCGTCGAGCCCAATCACCTGCCTTGCTACGTCCACGTTTTCTGACGGCCGTGACAGGCGTTGTTTTTTGTCGGGGATAGTTCGGTTGTGGCAATTCCGCACTGGAAATCACCAAGCCTGCCGATCTGAAAGCGGCAGGTCATCGTTCAAATCCGATCGTCGGCTCCATTCTTTTCAGAAGCGTACGGAGCAGTCCACCACTGCCTACTGTACAACTGCTGTACAGCAGTTGCCCATGCCGCAGATCCTTCACGTGCGGGGCCGGGCGCGTCGTAAATTGCGACGTGCGCGCCAGCACAGGATGCAATCAAGGACCCGATGATTCTTCGGCAGCTTGGGGAGTGACGTCATGCGTCACGGTGACTCTGCAAAAATGGATCACAATCTGCGGTACGTGGACTCATTGCACGCGTCGCTGGTGAACATTCCGTTCTTGACGGCTGTGGCAGGCGTTATTCCTGTCGAGGATAGTTGGCTTGTGGCGATTCCGCGCTCGAAATCACCAAGCCTACCGACCTGAAATCGGAAGGTATTCTACTGTACAATTTACTGTACAAATGGTCGCCGGAGTCCTCAAAAACACCCCAAAATGCCCTGCTACAGCCCTTTTCAGTCGGTACCCCGAACTTCCCATAAGAGGACTTCTGGCCCGGAAGTAATCAGAGTCGAGGTCTTACGCACTGACGACCGTAGAAGGTGAAATCTCCGGGTATCACGGGTGTATGATTAGCTGCATTTCTCAACCGGTGTTCGGGATACGATGCATCCGGACGCTGGGAGTCATTGGAGGAATAATCGATGCCTGCGATCGCGTTTTCGAATAACGATATCGCTCTGGTAGCCTGGACATTCGAACGTCATCTCAACGGTTGTCTGGGTTTCGCGGTTATTCAAATCGACGCCTCCGGCAAGGAAACTCCGTTACCTGCCTTGGCAAGTTTCGCCGGACAGCCGAGAGATCCCCATCGGACCACCGAGCAGGCGCCGGTGCAGAAGTTTTGGTGGAAGGATCTGTTCGCCAAGCGCGGCGGCACCTACACCTACCGCATCGTGCCCATGGGCGGCACGCCCGGGGGCACACTGACCCGGCTTGCCGGCATCGCGCCACTGCTGAGCAACAGCGTGACGTTAACCGAGAAACGGCCGCCCTTCAGCGCCTACTTCAACCGCGGTATCGTCGCGACGCAGGCATTGAGTAGAGAGCTCAAGGACAAACCCAGTGTGGCCTCGCTCACTCCGCATATTCTCGATCCGGCCGACCCGATACGTATCCACCTTATGGGGCAGCTATTCGAGGGCGTAACCTCGCTGCTGGATCGCGCCGACAAGGATGGCGGCGCAATCAACGCCGCGCTGTACGAACTCAACGATCCGAAGGGTCTAGAGAAGCGACTCCAGGCGGCAGACCACGGCAATCCGAAAAGCCGCACCGTGATTTTGGGAAACGAGCAAAGTGTCGATGCTGACAAACATCCCATCGAGGACGCGGATTCGGAGAACCGAGCCAATCTGAAGGCCGCGGGCGTCAATGTGATCGACCGCATTCTCGGCAAGGGCAGCATCCCGCACAACAAATTCATGGTACTGAACGAGAACGGCGGCCCGGTAGCCGTGCTGTCGGGCTCGACCAACTGGACCAGCACCGGTCTGTGCACTCAGACCAACAACGCGCTGGTCATCGAGTCCGCTGACGTCGCCAAGCGCTATATCGCCTACTGGAACCAGCTGAAAGCCGACGTTGACGCCGCCGGCGGCAATCAGAAGAAACTGCAATCTCCCGTCCTGCGCGCCTCAAACCACAAGAACAACGATAGTTCGATTAGCTCGCCAATCTCGCTCGGTGGCGGTGTCACCGTCGAAGTCATGTTCTCGCCCAATACCAATCATCTGCTGACAAGCCCGCCCAAGGAAAAGCCGAACGACATGCAGCGGGTGTTCGACCTGATCGACGGCGCACAGCAGGCGGTGCTGTTCCTCGCTTTCGATCCGGGGAACAATTCGATCCTTGACGCTGCCGGCAGGGCGCTGGCGAAAAATCCCCATTTGTTTGTGCGCGGGGCGCTCACCAGTTCCCAGCGCGCCGTCAATTTCTCCGAAGCTCTGCACCAGGGTGGCGAAACCGACCAGCACGACTGGCCCGCGGGAGTCACTGTCGTGGGCGAGCCCGGCCAGCCGAGGAAGAAGGGATCCAAAGCGCCTGCCGGGCAGCTGGATTTCCGCGCAGTTCCCGCTGGCGCGATCACCAAGGACGACGCCTTCGGTGCGTTTGAAGCGGAACTGGCCAAGTTCGGTTTCGCGATCATCCACAACAAGATCGTGGTGATCGATCCGTTCAGCGACAATTGTACCGTCGTCACCGGCTCGCACAATCTCGGCTTCCGCGCCTCCCACAACAACGATGAGAACATGGTGATCGTCCGTGGGCATCGAAAATTGGCCGAGGCCTATGCCTGCCACGTGCTCGACATTTACGACCACTATGCTTGGCGTTTCTTGCTCAAGCAGCAGCCAAATATTTTCGGCAGGCCGTTGGAACCCGACGACAAATGGCAGGAGCGCTATATCATCGGCCCCGACGAGAAGTCACCGGAGTTGCACTTCTGGCTGGCGGCGACAAAGGCCGGCGGCAATGCCCTCCCGCCGCCACCCGCGAAGACTTCGCCCGCCACTGCTGCCGCGACGACGAAAAGCACCAGGGGGAAAACCAACAAGTCGGCCAAGGCCAAATCCACCGGAACCGTGCTAAAGAAAGCGAAAACGAAAGAGTCCGTGCCCAGGAAAAAGTCCGCCCCTAAGAAGAAGCTCAAGAAGTCCGCCCGCAAGTTTCCGGCGAAAAAGTATGCTGCTCGGAAGAAGAAGAGAACTTGATCGTGGTGCGCCTGTGGTGCACAGAACCTCGATCCGGGTGCCGTAAGCGGACGATAAGCCGGACTGCTGGTCTAGACGGCGAGTTGGATGTGTGGCCGGTCGCGGTGAAATTGTAATGAATTTCATTGTTAGCCGTCGAAGCGAAAGCAAAAAGCTGACCGGCCAATCTTGAGCTGTCCCGAAACGGGGTTAGGGGACATCAATGGCGATCTCCCAGAAGCCGACTTCTGGCCCGCGGTGCCGCCAACCCTTCCCGACCGTATAACTTCAGAGTTGCCTGTTATCCGGGCGCTCGGCAATCTCGTAACATTTCTAGAGACGGAACAGAAACAGGGGCTGAGTAGTTTTCAGAAGCTACCATTGCGGAGCGATGTAGAATTGATGGAGTCTCATCAAACGAAAGTCGCAGTTATCAGCTATGGCTCTGATCGACGATTACTCGGCCTTTCTTATCTCCTTTCAGTCGACGAAGTTCAAGGCGTTGCGTCCAGCGCAGAAGCACCTTCTTGAGAAATATGGAGCATTCGAGAACACTGAGGATCTTGCGATCGAACTCCCTACCGGTGCTGGGAAGACGCTGATCGCGCTACTCATTGCAGAAGCGAAACGAAGGAACGGCAGCAAGATCGCAGTGCTCTCAGCTAACAAGACTCTCGCCCGGCAGATGTACCAGGAAGCGCAGGCGCTAAACATCCCGGCTGCCCTCATGGAAGGACGGCGTTCTGAC